>Ga0315279_10001324_pt1 | contig 41776 bp, 37 predicted proteins | sample YL17G06_20_MG_FD_203694 | JGI IMG/M metagenome (GOLD analysis project Ga0315279, IMG submission 203694) | Sediment microbial communities from Yellowstone Lake, YNP, Wyoming, USA - YL17G06_20 | ecosystem: Environmental > Aquatic > Freshwater > Lake > Sediment | place: USA: Wyoming | collected...
CTCCTGCCGTGTCATCATAAAAATGTCCTTTTCTTCTGCCATAACGCCTCCTTGGCTGCGTTATGGACATTGTACAATAGGACATTCTTATTTTGGCTAATTAGGACATTATCATATTGGGGTTACACAAAAAAAATAAATGAGGCCATAACTTACGGAGCACAAAGTGCGACGTAAGTTATAAGGCCGAATTAATCCCCCGCAAGGGGGATAAATGATATAAGTTAAGTGACGTAAGTTATAAGCGCAAGATTCTTCACTTCGCTTTAGAATCGTCCATCGAGTCCTAAAGTGAAACGAAGGACGAATTAATCCCCCGAAGGGGGATGTCCTCGCTATAACTTATACCCGAACTTGCGCAGCAAGTCATGGCGCCAGGCTATGTCTTCTGCGGATTCCCTGGATTCAGGCGAAGCGCCGTCAACTACGCCCAGGATGCCCCGGCCCTGGCTAGTCTCCGCCAGTATAACCTCTACCGGATTCGCCGAAGCGCAGAATATAGAGCATACCTCCGGCACCATCTTTATGGTGTTTAACACGTTTATCGGATAGGCATTCCTCATACAGATAATAAAACTGTGACCAGCACCCATGCCTAAGGCGTTCTCCTCGGCCAGCTTCTTTAATTCGGCGTGGTTACCTTCCGAGCGCACCCGGGTGGCACCCGAAGATTCGGCAAACGCCAGGCCGAACTGGATTCCCGGCACACTGCTCACCAACGCTTCATATATGTCTTCAACGGTCTTGATAAAATGCGCCTGGCCGATGATAATATTTACGTCATCCGGCTTGTTGACCTTTACCGCTTTTAATTCCAGCATCCCTTCCTCCTTGAAACAAAAAATATGCAGTTAACCGTCCTGCCTTAAGGTATCGGAAGCGGCAATTACGAGCCGTTTCCATTCAAGCGTTCTTGTCCCCGGCGCCGTCTGTCCAGGGGCTCAAGGTGCACGACTACGTCGGAAACGCCGCTAAACTGTTTTTTTATGGCATTTTCTATCCGGTAGCTTAACTCGTGCGCCCTGTCCATATGCATATCATTCCTGACTAGAACATGCAGGTCGATGAATATGTCGTCGCATCTGCCGCGGGTCCTGATCTTATGACAGGCCTCTACCCCTGCTATTCCTTTCACGACCCTTTCAATCTCGCGGGTATCTATTACCGCCGTATCGCAGAGGACCTTGGAACTCTGGCGAAGAATGCCAAAGGCGGAATAGGCGATGAATCCGCCGATGAGCAGAGAGCCGGCGGCGTCCATTACGGGAAAACCAATCTTTACCGCTAACAAGGCAAGGATTACGGAGAAAGAAGTAAGGATATCCGCGCGCGTATGCAGGGAATCGGAAACCAGGATATCGCTGTTTAGCCTTTTACCCGTCCTGTATTCATAGGCCATCACAAAAAAATTCACCGCCGTGGTCACAAACATTACGATGAAACTGTAAATATTGACCTGCGGAATAACCGGCATCTTCAGGCGTGCTATACCGTCATGAAAAATATTAAAGCATACGATAAACAGGAGAATTGCTATCCCTAAGCTGTAAAATGTTTCGTATTTTTTATGTCCGTAGGGGTGTTCCCTGTCTACCGGCTGTGCGGCAACCCATATACCCACCAGCCCGACAATATTGGAACCGCCGTCTGAAAAAGAATGGAACCCGTCGGCGGCCATACTGTTGCTGTTGGTATAATAACCGAAGATAATCTTCGCCGCGGCAACCAGCCAGTTTAAGACTAAAACGCCGATCAGCGTATGCCTAATCTTCCTGCTTCTCTCTTCAGGCACTATCTGTCCTTTTTTAATATGCTGCCGCCGGGGAGAAACCGCCAGCCTGCTATGCCGGCCCTGTTTTAAAGCCCCGCCTTGATTTTTGCGGCCTTAACGCGCTGAATAATTATACCACAGATTAGCAAAAACAAACATAGCAAAACAAACAGGTCGCCGTAACGCGTATAAAAGGTCTTAACACTGCGGCCGTAAACAATTCCCGTTTCTATGCCTTCGGTAAATATCGCTTTTGTCCCGTCGGAAGAAACCAGCGGCTGGATGCGGCCGGATGGGCTGATAAAACCGGACACCCCCGTATTGGCGGCACGCACCAGGAAGCGGCGGTTTTCTATCGCCCTGAACACCGAAGCGGAGAGATGCTGGTAAGGGGCAGAGGTCTGCTTAAACCAGGCGTCATTGGTGATGTTGATCAAGAAACGCGCTCCTTCCCCGACAAACCTACGGGAGAGTTCAGGGAACAAATCCTCAAAACAAATTAACACCGCGAAATTAACTGGGGCACTGGGGCACTGGGGCACTGGGGGCTTAAATATGGTGTATTCTCTGCCGGCGGTAAAATCGCCGATAGGCACTACTGTCTCCAGAAACCTTAATGTCTTTCTTAAGGGTATATATTCGCCGAAAGGCACCAGGCGCAGTTTATCGTAGCGCTGGATAACTTTTCCCGTGGAATCTACCAGCAGGGCGCTGTTAAAATAATCGTTTCCCCCCTCAACTGCGCTGCCGATTAGCAGATTGGTCTTTACCTCTTGTGCCAGCTCAAAGATGTCCCGAAAAATCCAGGCATCCGTACCCCTGAACAACAATCCGGGAGAAGCAGCTTCCGGCCAGATGATTAAATCCGGCTTATCCGCCGAGGCCTGCCTGGTGAGTGTAGTGTACTTATCCAGGATAAAACCCTGTGACTGCGCCTGCCACTTTAACTCCTGAGGGATGTTGCCCTGGATAACAGAAACTTTAAGCTGTCGTTGGTCGTCGGTCGTCGGTCGTTGGTATAATTTATAACTACCGTATCCGAAGACGAATAAAAACATACCACAGGCCGCAAGTATAAATTTATAATTTATTTTCTGCTGTGAACTGTGAACTGTGGACTGTGGACTAATAATTTCTTTAACCGCAACATTGACCATCAGCACTAAAAAAGAAACCCCCCATACGCCGGTGACATCGGCAATCTGAATCAGGGGAAGGTCCAGGTATTGTGAATAAGCCAAGAGCGCCCAGCCAAAGCCGGTGAGCAGGCGGGAACGCAGATATTCCAGCAGAACCCAGAGGCAGGGAAGGGAAACTAGCGGGCCGACAGTCCACAGTCCACAGTCCACAGTTGAAACGATTAAACCAAAGATGCCGAAATACGCTGCCAGATACAAAACCAAGAGAATTGTGCCGGGGAAAGTAACATGTATTAACCAATAGATAGTCCCTGCCCAAAAAATAACGCCGGTAAAATACGCTAATAGGAAAGCTTTCCCTTTATGTTTATTCTCAAGGGCAAAAAATAAAGGGACGAAGCCCACCCAGGCCAAAAGCTCGAGATTAAACGATGGGAATGATAGGATAAGCAAAACCGCAGACAATAAGCATAAAAAAAGCGGTCTTGCGATACGCGATATGCGATACGCGATATGCGATTTTATTTCCCGCAGCATTTTTTGAACTTTTTGCCGCTTCCGCAGGGGCAGGGGTCATTGCGGCCGACTTTGGGATGGGGCTTAGAAGAAGGGGCGGCCGGTGCTTTTGGTTCGCTGGCGTAGGACACGCTGGAGGCATCCTCCTCCTCTGCCGCCTTCTGGAATTTAGTTAATTCGGGATGAAGCAACTCTTGTGAAACGCTGCTAAAAACCCCTTTGAACATTTCCGGTTCACGCCTTACCGGATGGATCTTGAATACTGCCTCCATTGCCTCATCTCTTATGCCGTTAATCATCTCCTGGAACATTTCGAACCCCTCGTGCTTATACTCAATCAGAGGGTCGCGCTGTCCATAGGCACGCAGCCCGATGCCCTCCCTTAAGGTATCCATGGTATAGAGGTGGTCCTTCCATTTGGCATCTATAATCTGCAGGAAAACCATGCGCTCCAGATGGCGCATCATCTCTTCTCCGATAGGCTGCTCTTTTTCCCCGTAACTGTTCAGTACAGCGTTATAGAGTGCTTCTTTGATGCCTTCTCTATTCAGAGAATCAAAACGTAAATCGGATTTTATCCCGAATTTTAAGCGGAAATTCTCTTTTAGGCCGTCGGTGTCCCATTCCTGGGCCGGTAAATTCTGCGCGCAAAAACGGCCCAGCAAATTATCCAGGTTTTGGGAAACCTCCGCCAATATCTCATCCTTAAGGGAGACCCCTTCCAAAATAGCGTGCCTCTGGCCATAAACTATTTCTCTCTGCTTGTTCATTACGTTGTCATACTCCAGGAGCTGCTTCCTGATTTCGAAATTATGCTGCTCGACCCGGCGTTGGGCAATCTCTATGGATTTGCTCACCCAGGGATGTTCTATGACCTGGCCTTCCTCAAACCCCAACCGGGTCATAATCCCCATCACCCGGTCCGAGCCAAACAACCGCATCAGCTCGTCTTCCAGGGAGACGTAAAAGCGGGAAGAGCCAGGATCGCCCTGGCGGCCGGAGCGTCCGCGCAGCTGATTGTCGATGCGGCGCGCCTCATGACGTTCCGTGCCCAATACATGCAGCCCCCCCGATGCTACAACCTTGCGGTGCTCCTCTTCGGTCTCTTTCCTGTATCTATCTAAACACTTTTTATATTCTTCCTGATAGCTGGACTCCTCAGGATCCATTTTCTGTTTAATCAAGTTCCTGGCCATAAATTCGGGGTTGCCGCCCAATAATATATCCGTGCCCCTGCCGGCCATGTTCGTGGCAATGGTTACCGCCTTGAACCTGCCGGCCTGGGCGACAATCTGGGCCTCCATTTCGTGATACTTGGCATTAAGCACCTGATGCGTTATGCCTCTTAGTTTGAGCATCTCCGACAGCCTTTCCGACCTGTCAATAGATATCGTGCCGACCAATACCGGCCTGCCATTATTGTAAAGCTCGGCGATTTCCTCGACCACGGCATTAAATTTCTCCTTCTCAGTCTTGTAGATGCAGTCCGAATAATTGCTGCGGATAAGCGGCTGGTTCGTTGGCAGGACCACCACATCCAGCCCGTATATTGCCTTGAATTCTGCGGCTTCGGTGTAAGCGGTGCCGGTCATGCCGGCTAATTTTTCATACATCCGGAAATAGTTCTGGAAGGTGATTGTCGCCAGGGTCTGATTTTCGCGCTCTATCTTCATGCCCTCTTTTGCCTCTACCGCCTGGTGCAGGCCGTCTGACCAGCGCCGTCCCGGCATCATCCGGCCGGTAAATTCATCCACGATGATTACCTGGCCGTCTTTTACCACATAGTCAACGTCTCTTTTGTAAAGATTGTGCGCCCTTAAGCCCTGGATAATATGATGGCGCCAGTCCATGGTCTGGATCTCATGAAGATTGTCCACTCCCAGCATGGAACAGACCTTTGATTCTCCCTGTTCGGTAAGATGAGCGGTATGGGCTTTTTCGTCGACAATATAGTCGTAACCGCGGGATAAGTCCTCGCCCTTGTATTTTGCCTCAATCTCCTCCCGCTCCAAAATTACCTTTCCCTTTAAACGCGGGATAATCTTATCGATGGTGTAATATTTATCCGTGGACTCTTCCGCCGGGCCAGAGATGATCAGGGGAGTGCGCGCTTCGTCGATTAATATGGAATCCACTTCGTCGACAACGGCGTAATAAAACGGCCGCTGCACCAGCTCGGAAAGCGAGTATTTCATATTGTCGCGCAGATAGTCAAAACCGAATTCATTGTTGGTGCCATAAGTGATATCGCAGTTATAGGCGAGCTTCCTTTCCTGGTCGTCCATTTCGTGCTGGATCGTACCCACGCTCAAACCTAAAAATTCATAAATCGGGCCCATCCATTCGCGGTCGCGCCGGGCAAGGTAGTCGTTTACGGTTATGATATGCACCCCCCGGCCCAACAGGGCGTTCAGGTACGCTGCCAGGGTAGCCACCAGGGTCTTGCCTTCTCCGGTGGCCATCTCGGCGATCCTGCCTTCGTGCAGGAGCATGCCGCCGATTAACTGGACGTCAAAATGCCGCATCCCTACCGTGCGGCGGCTTGCCTCGCGCACCACGGCAAAGGCTTCCGGCAGTATCTCCTCGAATATTTTATTGCGCGCGTTTTTCATCCTTTCCTTGATCTTATCTTTCTCTTCCTGTATGGCGGAAAGGGAAAGTGCCTCTCCTAACTCCTCTATCTGGCCTTCATGCTCGCGATTTTTTTTAACGATGTGCTCTCTGAACTCTGCGGTTTTCCCGCGTAGCTCGTTATCGGAGAGAACGCTCATTTTCGGCTCCAGGCTGTTTATAATAGCGGCTACCTTTACCATCCCGGATACCTTGTTTATTGACGGAGAAGGCATATCCGGATGCAAGACGATATTCGCCGCAGGATATTTCTTTTTGATAAAACTCTGTTTTTGTTTAAGGATTGCCTTCTTGATTAAACCCAGCATTTCTCTTTATCCGTTCGCCCGTTAACCCGCTGCCCGTTATAGCCGATTAAACAGGACAACAGGCTAACGAGATAACAAAAAGTCATTTAATCTGTTTTCTTAAAAAAGCCTCGATAAAATCGTCGATCTTGCCTTCCATCACCGCGTTGACATTGCCGGTCTCATAATCCGTACGGTGGTCCTTAACCAGATTATAGGGATGCATCACGTAGGAACGGATCTGGCTGCCCCATTCAATCTTCTGTTTGGCCTGGCCGTATTGCCTCTTTAATTCCTGCTCTTTTTTTTCCCTCTCCAATTCGTATAGCCGCGCCTTCAATATCTTTAAGGCGGTCTGCTTGTTTTGATACTGAGAGCGCTCATTCTGGCACTGGACGATAATTCCCGTGGGGATGTGGGTAATCCGCACCGCCGAATCCGTGGTATTAACGCTCTGTCCGCCCGGGCCGGAGGAACGATAGACATCAATACGCAAGTCTTTTTCTTCAATCTTTACCTGGACATCTTCTGCGACTTCCGGGATAACATCAACCGAGGCAAAAGAGGTATGCCGGCGCTTGTTGGCGTCAAACGGCGATATGCGCACCAGCCGGTGCACTCCCCGTTCTGTCTTAAGATACCCGTAGGCGTATTCCCCTTCGATAAGCGCGGTAACGTTTTTTATCCCCGCCTCTTCGCCGAAGAGGATATCGGTGGTCTTTATGCCGAAGCCGTGCCTTTCCGCCCAGTAATTGTACATACGCAGCAGCATGCTTACCCAGTCGCAAGACTCGGTCCCGCCTGCGCCGGCGTTGATGCTGAGTATGGCGTTGTTGCGGTCAAAATGGCCGCCAAGAAGAGTTTTGAACTCAATACCTGCCAGGTCCTTAAACAGCGCTTCCAAATCGCTGTTTGCGGCCGAGATTAAATCATGCTCTCCTGCTTTTAATATCCCGGCAAGCTCCTCCAGCTCGGCCGCCTTCTGGGCAATCTTCTCCCACGGCTCGATAGATGCCTTTAGCCTCTTTAACTGGTTAATCAGCTTTGTCGCCTGCTCATTATCGTCCCAGAACCCCGGCTCGGACATCTTGGGGGAAAGTTCCTCGATTTGACTTTTTTTATTGTCTACGTCAAAGATAACCTCTTAACTCGCCCAATTGTCTTTGCAACTGCTGAACCTTCCTCTTTAATTCTTCTAACATCTCCTTGCTCCTTTAACGGTTGTAGGCTAACGGACTAACCGGAAGGGAAACATCCGGTTAACGGGTTGGCTTAAGTCTTTCTTATGCCCCTGCAGGCTAAACGAAATTCTTCTTTATTATCGGAAAATTCCTCGGCGGCTTCTTCGGAAATCTTGCCTTCCTTTATTAATTTCAGCAATGACTGAGTAAAAGACTGCATTCCGAAGAGGGAGCCTTCCTCAATAAACCGGGGCATTTCCCAGAGCTTTCCTTCCCGGATTAACCGGGCAATGGTGGGAGTCAGAAGCATGGATTCGTATGCGGGAATCCTGCCGCCGCAATCTTGCCGCGGCACCAGCCTTAAAGAAATGACTCCCTTTAAAATAAAGGACAGCTGCGTCTTTATCTCATTATGCTGATGGGGCGGAAAGAAATTGATTATCCTCTCCACAGTCTGGGAGGCGTTTACCGTATGCAGAGTGCTCAACACCAGCACCCCGGTCTCTGCGGCAGTCAGGGCGGAAAACATCGTCTCGCTGTCGCGGATATTGCCGATAAAAATCACGTCCGGGCTCTGCAGGGTAAATGCGCGCAGGGCGGTGGGATAAGAAACAACGTCCAGGCCAATCTCTCTCTGATTGATGACTGAACGTTTATCCTCGAAGGTATACTCGATGGGCTCTTCCACGGTGAGCACGTGTTTCTCCAAATTGCTGTTGATATAGTCAACCATACTGGCGATGGTAGTGGATTTTCCCGAACCCGCGCTTCCCGTAAGCAGGACCAGGCCGCGGCTCTCCAGACAGAGCTTCTTCAGTGTTTCTCCCGGCAGGTTCAGTTCATCAAAACTCTGGACAAAGGGACGCACGTTTCGGATAACCAGGGCGTAATGGTTTCTCTGCATAAAAATGCTCACCCGGAAACGCCGGCCCAATTCTTGGAAGTAAACGGTAAAGTCTATATCCAGGGTTGCTTTAAGTTTCTCCCTCTGGGCGGGGGTGGTCATTTCCTCCACTGTGCCGGCTACTTCCGCCGGGGTTAAAACAGAATCACCTGCCACCAAGACTTTGCCGTCAACGCGTATGTAGGGCTTACCTCCCACTCTATAGAATAAATCCGAACCGTCCTTCTCTATCATCTGCCTCAATAATTCCTTTATATGCATCGGTTACCTCCAATGGGGGGATAAATCGTCCTTATAACTTACGTCGCTTAACTTTATCATTCATCCCCCCTGTTTTCTTACGAAAGCAAACAGGAGGGATGAATTCGCGCATATAACTTATGTCGTTTAACTTATATCATTTATCCCCCCTGACGGGGGATAAATTCGGCCCTATAACTTACGTCGCTTTCGCTCCGTAAGTTATGGCCTCATTTATTATATCACCAGATCCTTGATTTGTCTTTCAAGATTTAAGAGCGACTGCTTGGCCTTGCTGCCGAAGATATAGCCGCCCGGCCTGCCGCCGGAATTAACTACCCGGTGACAGGGAATAATCAAAGGATAAGGGTTGTTTTTTAATATAGTGCCTACAGCGCGGGCTGCCTTCGGCCTGCCTGCCCTTCCGGCCACCCATTTATAGGTGCGCACCTCACCCAGCGGTATGCTCAAGACAATTTTGTAGACTTTTTTCGCGAAAGGGGTCATTTTCCGATTATCTTCTTTCTGCGCAAAATGTGATGATAGGCGACCGCGAAACGGTGCGCTTCGTCGCGCACGCGCTGGATAATCTGCAGGGCCGGCGAATCCGGCTTCAGCCTAATCGCTCTTTTTCTTCCCGGCGCATATATCTCTTCCCTGGCCTTGGCAATACTGACAACCGCTACCTTGATTTTTAAGGCATTCATTTCTTCTTCGGCAATCCCCAGCTGCCCCTTGCCTCCGTCAATCAGCACTACATCCGGCAGCGTTAAATTCTCGTTAATTAATCTGGAATAACGCCGACGGATAACTTCCTTAAGCATTGCGTAATCATTAATCGCCTCTACCGTATTGATGCGAAAACGCCGGTAATTATTTTTATCCGGGATTCCTTTGTAGAAACTTACCATCGAGCCGCAGGCTTCTCTGCCCGATATATTAGATATATCAAAGGCCTCAATGCGTTCAGGCAGCCTATCCAGTTTTAACAGATTTTTTAAGTCCTCTAATTCATCAATGCTCGTAAAGCCGGGCTTAACCCGGCCGATCGCGCTTAAGGCGTTAATCTGGTCGCGGAGCTTAGCCGCTTGTTCAAAATTTTTCATTGCCGCTGCCTGGCGCATTTCCCCCGCCAGTTCCTGCAGTAATTCTTCGTGTTTGGATTCCAGAAAAAGTTTTATCCGCTGAATGACTTCCCGATAATCGCGGCTGCTGATTTTGCCGATACAGGGCGCGGGGCAGAGTTTAAGCCGGGAGTATAAGCAGGCCTGTTTAGGCATCTTCTTACAGGAACGGAATCCGAAGATTTTACGCATCGCCTTGAATGCCTGGCGTAAAAGTTTGGCATTGGTATAAGGCCCGAAATATAAAGAGCGGCCGTCTTCCTGCAGCTTCTTTCTCCTTAATATGGAAATTAGAGGAAACTCTTCGTCGTTAATCCTGATCCAGGGAAATGACTTATCGTCTTTTAAGTCGATATTATACTGCGGCTGGTTGTCTTTGATTAAACAGGCCTCTAAGAGCTGGGCCTGAATTTCCGAGGGCGTTATCCGGTATTCCATATCCGCTATCCTGGAAACCATGGCCTGGGTCTTTGTATCCAGCCTGCGGCTAAAATAGGTCTGCGCCCTTTTTTTAAGCGACTTGGCCTTGCCGATATAAATAATCTTGCCCCGGCTGTCCTTAAAGATGTAGACCCCCGGCGCCTGGGGCAGATCCGCGACTTTACTTTTTAATTTATCGATATTAGACATAGAATTTATTTTATGGCTTCGCTTCCGGCACTGAAAACTTTCGCCGTGCACTTCGGTTTACGGCTCTCTCTCGGATTTGCTTGCGCATTAATAAAGTCCTCCGTTCGCCGTAATTCCTCGTGCACATTTGCCGAAAATTTTCTAATGTGCCTCCAGCGAAACCATAAAATTTACCAAACCAAGCCATTCGTTAAAAAATCACTATTTAAACCGCTCCCTTACTTTAGGATGATTGAGAAAAACGATGGAAGGTATATAATACACAGAAAACATTACCAAAGTCCAGACTGTACTACCCCAACGAAACGCTATTCTTCCGAGCAGATTAAGAGTAATATATTCGCTCCACAAATTTCTCGGTATAATAATATTAAAATAACTTCCTAATAATATAAAAGGAAAAACAACAAATAAATTAATTTTTACGGCTTTCTTCATACGCATAATAATACCGACATTAGAAAGAAGATAAATTATTGAAAAGGACATTCCAAAGATCGCTATTATTCTTTCATCTGCAAAGAATCCACCGCGGCTCTCCATGGTCTCAATAAATAAAATTGGTAACGAAATAAATATACCTATTAGCCCTATTAAAACAGTAAGAATTCTAACTGTTATAGAAACTTTATTTTTCATCGCCTCTCTCCCTTCTTATTTATTTCAGGAAAAATAAACTTTGATTTTGCGGGTGGCTGGGGTGGTTTCGAGCAGCATGTAGTTTGTGCGAGCGGCCAGGGTGCCCGAGTGCAACGAGGGCGAGCGAGCGCAAACTCCAAGCTCCATTTTCCTCGGTGGGGAAAATGGAGCGGTGCTGCGAGAAACTACACCAGACAGGACCCGCAAAATTGTTATGAGAAATTTTCAGCGTGCGAACAAATCCGCAGCAAAAATTATTTATTTATTCTCCGCGTCAACCAGCGAAACAACTGCCGCATCTCAGGAACCCGGAAGATAAAACAAAAAAGGGCGTAGGCGGCAAAACCTGCTATCAGCGTAAACCCCAGGTTAAGAAACCTGGCTAAGGCACTGTTACAGAGGACAACCTGCCTCTGCGAGATAAAATAGCAAACAGCACCCATGCCTAAGCTCGCGGCAAGCACACGGATAAAAGAATCAAAAATCGCTCTGACGCTAAAAGGCTTAAGCCTTTTCTTCAGGATAGAAAACAAGACGCCGAAGGTGATAATTCCGGATATAGAAGTGGCCAAGGCCAGCCCGCCGGTTTTTAAGGGAAACATCAGGAGGGAATTTAAGACAACGTTTATTGCCAATCCTAAGCCCGCTACTTTGGCGGGGGTCACCGTATCCTTAAGCGCAAAAAAACAGGACTGCAATATCCGGGTGGCGCCATAAGCAAACAGGCCGATGCTGTAGAAGAATAGGGCATCGCTGGTCATCCGTGCGGAATAGGCGTCAAACCTGCCGCCGCGAAAAAGTGTGGAGATAATCGGATGCGCCAAGGCCATAAATCCTATTGAGGCAGGCAGCAGCAAAAAAAAGTTGACGCGCAGGCCAAAGGTAAGCGTCTGTTTTAACTTATCCTGATTATCCGTTAAGGCCTGGGTGGAGAAAGCCGGCAGGATGGCCTGGGAAAGCGCGGTGCTGAAAATCCCGATGGGAAAAAGGACCAAACGATATGCAAAATATAATATTGCCACTCCTCCTTCGCCGACAATCCAGGCCAGAGAGCCGAAGATAGAATCCACAAAATTATTTAATTGATAGATGCAGGAACTAAACACGCGCGGCAGCATCAGCCTGCCGATAGTCTTTGCCGCGGGATGCTTAAATTTTTTAAACAGCGCCAACCTGAAACCTTTCTTATAAAGCACGGGGACCTGCACTGCCAGTTGTAAAACCCCGCCCACCAAAACACCCAAAGCCAGGCCCTTTATACCTTCGCCGAAGAGCAGGGCAAAGACAATGATTGAGATATTCAACAGGCAGGGCGCTAAGGCAGGGACAGCAAAGTGTCTTAGGGAATTAAGTATCCCCATAGAATATGCGGCAAGGCTGATTAATAAAATGTAAGGGAAGATAATACGGGTTAGCCTTACCGTGGCAGTTAATTTATCCGGGTCGGCGATAAACCCCGGGGCAATAAGCCGCACAATCAGCGGAGAAAGGATTACCCCCAAGAGGGTAATCGCCATCAGGATAACCAAAAGCAGATTTAACACCACATTGACCAATTCCCAGAATTCTTCCTTGCTGTGTTTTACGGTATATTCGGTAAAAACCGGCACAAATGCGGCGTTGGTCGCCCCTTCACCTACAAAATCGCGCAATAGATTGGGGATTCTGAAGGCAATCACGAATGCCTGGGCATAGACATAAACGCCGAATAACCGGGCAATTACCACGTCGCGGGCGAATCCCAACAGGCGCGAGCAAAGTGTAGCGAAGCCGATGATACTCGCGGATTTGGCAATGGTTTGATTAGACTCACCAGAGACGGATTTGTTTGTTGACATGGTTTGCTTATTATGTTATATAAGTAAGGTTGCTTTCCTTCTTGCTTCCGTAAGATGCTAGGGAAAGCCTCATCTGAGATCCCCCCTTCTTGCTTTTGCAAGAAAGCAGGGGGGATAAATTCCCTCCGTCGCTCTGCTTCGCTTTGCGAAGCAACGGGGGTCATTTAAGGAGATTAAAATGCCTAGGCGAAAAAGTTCCTTAAAAAAAAGACGTGCAGATAAAAAAAGACGCCTGCGGAATCTGCGGATTAAAAATGACCTTAAGAAGGCCATTAAGAAATTCCGGGCGTTATTATCGGCGAAGAGTTTCGACGAAGCGAAATCCCTCCTGGTAAAGGTATTTTCCAAACTGGACAAGGCCGCGAAAAAGGGGATTATCCATAAAAATGCGTCGTGCCGCAAGAAGTCACGGTTGACCAAAAAGATGTCTGCGGACGTCGCAACTCTCTCGGAAAAAAAGGCCCCAGCGGAAACGGGCCAGCCTTAAAACGAAAAACAACACAGGCCGACAACCAACCTCTCCAGGGCAAACGCCGGCTTCAACCTTCCGGTCTTAATATCAATATCGCAGCGTAGCAAAAGCCTCAATCTCCGGCTTCTTTCCTGGTCAGGCAAATAGCCCTTCTGCCAGGAATACCTTAATCCGCCGATAATCCGCTCGGGCTTTTCCCCGTTTGCCAAAAGGGAGTTCAAGGTTTTAAGCCCGTGGCCCACCCTTTTGCCGTCAATCTCCTGGGAGAGACGGAATGTATTTAAATCTTCTCTTTCTTTAAAGCGGACCAGCTTAACATACGGGACAATCCTGCGCAAAAATAAGTCGTTCCTCTGCGCTTTATTGACGTCTAATATTAAAACCGCGTGCGCCAGGGGTTTTTTAAGGCATTCCTCGAGGTATTCTTTTATATTCTCCTTTAGTTTTTCCGCCTCCCTAATCAGGATGATTCTTCTTTTCGTCCTTACCGGCAGCCGCAGCAAGGCCTCCTGCAATTGCGGCAAGTTCAATTCCCTGGCATATAAGCAATCAAAATTAAATTCTTTGACTTCGGTGGGTAAAAACTCTTGTTTTATCTTCTCAAGTTCTACGTCTTTGGAAGCGCTGTCTTGCCCCACGAACAGATAAAACATATTGTCACCAATTCTCAACAGTCCGTTCGACAATCCTGCGGGCAAGGTCTGCCGTAGCGTCGGTTATTGCGGCATTCTCTGATTTGGCATTGGCACCGGTTAAGAAATAAGTCGTGTCACCCGTAAAGCCTTTCTCTTCCCAGATTAGCTTATTCTCTTTCCCGTCCCAAAGGCTGATATCCACAGCCAAACTGATGCGGTATTCCTCCGGGGTATCGTCGGTCTCATAGCGTAAAACATCCCGGCGGTAATCTATAAGGTCGCCTTTTAAAATCAAATCCGTGTTTTCCTTTTTTGCCGGGCGCAGATTACCGTCGAACATAAACCTGTCTATGACCGCCCTGGTAATATCGGTTTCCAAAACCGGCCGGTAGAGCCGGTAGTCGCGGCCGGCATTTGCCTCGGAGGTGATGTCAATCTTGTTCAGGAAAGGTATCACGTATATCGTCTTATATTGGTTGGAGATCATCGAGCGGGTGGTATAACCGCAGCCGGAAATGGCAAATGGCAAATGGCTAATGGCTAAAAATAAAAATAGCCTTGCGAACAAGGGATAACGGAAAAGCTGCGCCGTGCGGTTATTCATTTTTTCTTCCTTTCCAGGCTCTGCAGCCTCTCCAGGGACCTGGCCGCCCAAATGCTTTGGGAATACTCGTCAATCACATGGTTATAATAAATCTTTGCCGAATCATAGCGTTTTTGTTTCTCATAAAAAACCCCCGCCGAAAAAGCGCTCTCCGCTTCTTTCTCTCTCAGTTTCTGGATATTATTCTCCGCCTCTCTGGATAATGCGACATCGGGATGCTCTTTGACAAAGTCCTCGAACTTGGCCTTTGCCTCGCTGGTAGCCTCCTGGTCGTAGTCAGGCCCCTTGGAAATAGACGCCCTGCAGGAAGCAATCTGAAACTTGGCCGCATCCGTCCATTCGCCTTTAGGGTAATTGGCGATTACCTTCTGGAATTCCTCTTCCGCCTCCAGATACATGCCTAAGCTTTTGAGAATCAGGCCTAACTTATACTGGGCAGATGCCGCCAGGGGGCCGTAAGTAGAATTTTCTATGACCTTGCGGAATATTTCAATTGCCGGGTTCTCTACGGGTAGATTAATCCCCATAACCTGGCGCGTCTTGCCTGCCATAAAACTCTCGGCAATCTTATATTCTTTCTCAATAACCTCCTGGATGCGCTTGCTGAACGGGTACTTGTCAATAACTTTTTGAAAGTTAAGGTAGGCTTCAAACAGGTTATCTTGCGCCTCTTCGCAGAGGCCTAAAAAATATTGCGCCTCAGCAGCTTCGGCAGCCCTGGGATAATAACGGATAAGCTGCTGGAATTCCCTTTTTGCATCTTTATATTTCTTGTCATTATAAAGAGTTTGCGCGTATTCCAGTTGCTCTTGAGGAGTAGGCCTGACTGCGTATTTGGGGTTTACCCACTTGCCGGTCTTGGGGGTCCAGACCCAGAAGGAGAAGGCCTGGCTGGGCGCCCACAAAGAAAAAATGATAAAAAAAACCGCGATTAGCCGTTTCATACCTGATTAATTTATCACATATATAAATGTTTGTCAACCGGCATATTTGCCTGATTTAAGCCAGCTTTAGATAAACCCTTTCTTTCCACACTATCCTGTAATATACTTCCAATTCAAGCTAAGGCCATTATGCAACTTTGCAACGGCTCTCCCCGGCTTAAGGACAGACAGACTCTTCCCCCTAACTAACCTCGCCCATTATCGTTAAAATCAGCCCTCCCTCTAAAAACATTAATATTTACCACCGCTTCCTTCGCATATGACGGCCTGTCTTTTTTGCGTAATTTATTAGGAAAGATATGTTAGGAAAATTAAAAAAGGTCAAGATTAAAAAACGCAGCCACGCTATCTTATCTAATCTTGCGGGAAATGCCCTTTTAATCTTAGGTGCCAACCAGACAATGGAATAATTGCTTCTCTTGTTAATTGCTTCTACACGACTAAAATATCTTTCAAGACAGAACATTACGCGGCGCTGTTCTTCTGTTGCGCAGAGAATGCTCGAGATAAAAAGCCGGCAGACACAAAAATGCGCCTGCCGACTTAAAAAAAATAACGATTATTTTTTCAGATTAATCGAAACTGCCTCATTAACTCCTTCTTTAGTAGTGGTATATTTTACCCTCGCTTTCTCGTCTTTAGCTATCTTATCGAGGCTAATTGCTTTCCAGTCTGCGCTATAAATGGTTGTGGTAGATTTAACTAAGAAAGTATACTCTTTAGACTCAGTTCCGCTCTTATCAACTACCACTATCTCTGACTTTGTTCCTTTGACGGAATCGGCAAGGGTTACAGATTTAACTTCGCCGGTTACTGTCTTCGCTTCAACTGCCTGAGGAGTTAATTTTGGAGTTACTGGTGCTGTGGGCTGTTGAGCCAAACACGGTAAAACAGCCAACCCTATTATACAAAAGACTAACAATAAGCTTCTCATATTTTGCCTCCCTTCCGAATCTATTATTTCTTCTTTGGTTTTGATTTTACTATTTTTACGCTCTCTGCGTGAGCGCTGCCGACTTTTACTTTTATTTTAACTTCATCTCCTATTTTTACCACCGTAATTACTTTCTCGCTTACCACAACTGCCCTGTTTGCTTGAGTCTTATTGTCTCTTACTATTATCTGCCTGTTCGTCCGGTCAACAGAAACAACCTTACCTCTAATTATTTCTACATTCTCTTGGGTCGCCTTTGTAACTTTATGTTTCTTCTCTTGAGCAAAAGTAAAATTAGTCAACCCTAAGAGAAATAACAAGGCAACCACTACAGCTATTGTTTTCTTCATTTTTCTCACCTCCTTTGCAAACTTTTCAAACAATCACTTCTTAGGAACCTGTTGTGCCGGACGAACCTTTGAAATGCCTGGAGTAGTGGTTTTCTGCCTACATCCAACTGTCAATCCTACCAAGCCAACCAGAATCAAAAGAACTATTGCTCTTTTCATCTCTTCGCCTCCTCTCAAGAATTTATTTCTCTTAAAGATAATTATAGACTATAAACCATTAAAACTTCATTAGAAGAGGATTAAAAAATTTTAATCTTTTTGAACAATTGCGAGCTTGGAAATTAAGACCTGACTACTGGTGGTAAGATAAGGGTAGGGAAATTGTGAAGGTTGTGCCTTGGTTTGGTTGACTTTCCACTTCAATTCTGCCTTTGTGTACTTCAATAATAGCTTTGGCTATGCTTAAACCCAGACCAAAGCCATTAGTATTACGAGAGTTATCCACACGATAAAACCTGTCAAAGATAAAAGGTAAATTCTCTTTTGCTATGCCTATACCCGTGTCGCTTATTTTAATCTCTGCTGTATTATTCTCTTTCTTAAGGTTTACAAAAACCTTGCCGTTTGCTGTTGTATATTTAATTGCATTATCAAGGATATTTAATATCGCCCGCCTTAGTTGACTTTCATCCGCTTTCAAGATTATGCTTTCTTCTGGAAAAAAATTTATTTGAATAACTTTCTGCTCTGACAATATTTTGATGTCATCTAAGATATTTTGTATTAGCTGGTTTAAATCCAAAGGTTTAATTTCAAGGGGGACATCTTTATTATCAAACCTGGCAAGCATCAATAGGTTTTCTAAAATGCGACTTATTTTATTCATCTCTTCCAGGCTGCTATGCAAAATAGATTCATATTCTTTCTGAGAACGGACTTTTTTTAGGGTTACTTCGAGTTCTCCTTTTAGTATGGTAAGCGGGGTCCTTAGTTCATGGGATATATCATGAATAAATTGCTGTTGCGATGAAAAGGATTGATCAAGTTTTGCTAACATTTCATTGAAAGTATCTGCCAATCTTTTTATTTCATCTTTAGTCTCCGGTAAATCTATCCTTAATTTCAAATTTTCAGCGGTAATTTGGCGCACGGTTTTAATTATTTTTTTAAGAGGTTTTAAGGTAAATTCTGCTAAAAATAAGCCTACAATACTTGTTAAAAAAATAGCTACAGGTAAAAGTAACAATAATGTAAATCTTAACCTATTTAATGCAGCATCTACTTGAGCTAGAGGACTTGTAACCTGGACAATATAGGCTACTTTACCATTTTCAATAACTGGGGTAGTTAATGCTCTTAATGATAATGTTTTTCTATCAGGCAATTCAATATCAAGATTATCAAAATGGCCATTACCCTTTAATACAAACTTTAGGGTTTCTTTTGAAAGAACCGTTATGCTGGGAATATTTTTTGAAGAGGCAATGTTATTGCCATCTGCATTGAATATCTCCACGATAATATTCATCAATTTAGGGTCATTTGATTTTTCTTTAACCCAACGCTGGGCGATCTTAACAAAGTTTATATTATTTATCTTACTAAAAACATCCTGTTTTATATCCGCCTTGAGAGCATCTAATTTTTCCGTCTCCCAATAAGTATCAATAGAATCTGCTATACCCTCTGTTTTAGATTGTAGTAAATCATCCAAATCTCCATATAGATTATTTTTGAAATTAGAGTAAAGGGATATGCTAAATAAAGAAATTATTATGGTTAATGCTAATGTATACCAAAAAATGATTTTAAATCGTATGGTCTTAAGAATCATGTTATTGTTCTTTAATCATGTATCCTCTACCTCTAATAGTGTGTATCAATTTCTTTTTATGCCCCTTGTCAATTTTGTTGCGTAAATAATTCACATACACATCTATTACATTGGTAAAGGTATCAAAATTAATATCCCAGACATGTTCAGAAATCATGGTTCTGGTAATAATGGAGCCTGCGTTACGCATAAGATATTCCAATAACGCATATTCCTTGCCGGTTAAGATAATTTCCTTACCTGCGCGAGTAACTTTATGAGTTAATAGGTCCAATATTAAATCACCTATCTGAAGTTTTGTAGGTGTGGCAGTTTCACTTTTTCTTAAGAGTGCACGAATTCTTGCAAGTAATTCTTCAAAGGAAAAAGGCTTGGTGAGGTAATCATTGGCCCCCGAGTCAAGTCCAGTTACCTTATCCTTAACGGAATCCTTTGCTGTAAGCATTAGAATAGGAACGTTAATTTTATCCGCTCTCAATTTTTTACAAAGAGATATTCCATCGATTTTAGGGAGCATTAAATCCAAGATAATAGCGTCATATTCGCTGCTTGAGGCCTGGAAATGTCCCTCTTCACCATCATAGGCCACATCGACAGAATAACCTTCTTCTTTAAGGCCTCGTTTTATAAAATCAGCGACTTTCTTTTCGTCTTCAATAATAAGAATACGCATTTGTCTTAATCTCCGGCATCTTTATGCATCGTAAGATAATTAACAAAACAATGGGTCTCTATTCAATAGCTTATTTTGTTAATTTTTATAGTCTTTATTATACTACTATCCGTTATTCTTATGAACAATTTTAGAGAAATTAAAAACTGATATAAGCAGGATGTAATACAGCAGGACATAAATAAACGGCATGCCGGGCAATTTAAAATACGCTCCGGGAACAAAGGCTAAAAAAGAATGGATCTTAAATAATATTAAAATAGACAGCTCATTGCCGGCCCCGAAGAGAGGCGCCAGAGTGGGTGCCAATATCCCGATAAGCGCCAAACTAAAACCCGCAGCGGTAATAACCGCCGAGTAAGGAACAATAATCATGTTTGCCAGTATGGTAATGGGAGAGATTATTTTGAAATAATAGGCGAGTAAAGGCAAGAGCCCCAGCCAGGCAGCGGCCGATACGGAAAAGGTCAAGATTAAAAAACGCGCCCACGCTATCTTATCTAATCTTGCGGGAAATGCCCTTTTAATCTTAGGTGCCAACCAGACAATGGAGACGACACTTAAGAATGAAAGCTGAAAGCTGATTTCAAAAAGCTGCCAGGGGTTGACCGCCAGTATTATTAACGTAGCGATTGACAGGGAATTGTAAATGTTTACCAGCCGCTTAAGAAAATAGCTGAAAAACAAGATGACCGCCATAACCGTCGCGCGCACTACCGGCGTATTAGCGCCGGTTAAGACACAGTAAACAAGCAACAGCAATATCGCGAGAACGCGCCGCGGCTTCCTGGGAATCCTGATTATTTTCAAAATTAACAAGGTCATAAAAGCGACTATCCCCACATTAAAACCGGAGATCGCAATTATGTGGACAGTGCCTAAATTCACCAGGATATCCATCAGATAAGCGGGCAGATTCTGCCGGTCCCCTAAAATAAGGGCATTCAATATGCCTGCCGAGAAAGGAGATAAATTTCTCGTAATCACTTCTCTCATCCTGTGTTTTATCCTGAAGGCAAAGGACTTTAAAGGATTGCCGGCATTTTTGCCTAATAGCTTAACCGGCCTGTCTTTTTTTACGCTAAGAATAAGGTAAATGTTTTGATGTTGTAAGTAGCGCCGGTAATTGAACCCCTTTGAGAAAGAAAACGGCCGGTACAACTTGCCTTCCAACAATAATCTATCCCCGTAGGAAAACTCTCCCGTTCTAAGGACCCTGGTCAAAACCCCGCCGCAGGTCTTCATCTCAGTATCGTTTATTCTTAATTTCTCCGCCCTTAAAATAAAAGAAACGCCTCTGTCTTGATAAACAGGGTCGTTATCAATTACGCCGGTTAAATAAACCGCCCCACTTTTATAGGGGGTTAATCTGGCGATATGGGCATTAGAGAGGATTTGATAATTTTTCAGCGAAGCGCAGCCTAAGAAGAATGCGCAGCAAAGAATAAAAATGTTGAATCTCCTATTTTGCCTAAAGGAAATAATGCTGAATATTAAGCAGAGAAAAGCGAGCAAACAAAAAATAGAGAGGGGGATTCTAAGATGCGCCCCGGCCAGTATCCCCCAACAGAAAGCAATACACAAGCCTACTAACGGGTATTTCATCTGCCCTTTTGGAAAGATAAAAAATTAAGCTTTTAAACCAGCCCTATTCAACAACCAGGTGCTCTTTTATAGAATTATATTTTGCTTCGCCTATCCCCTTTATCTCTTTTAACTCGCTGCCATCCCTAAAGCCGCCGTGCTGGTTACGATATTCGATTATCCGGCCTGCCAATTTTTCCCCTACTCCGGGGAGGCTTTTTAAGGCATCCATATCTGCCTGATTAAGGTTTATCTTGCCTGTATCCTCCCCTTGATTAAAACAGGAAATTACCCTCGGATGAGAATTATTCTTTATCAAAAAATCAGCAGCCAGCCCGGCTAACGCTACGCCGAGCAGAAAGAGTATAACCCCGCGTTCCTGACGGGTAATATTCAACATACGGAAAACCGATCCTGGTTTTGTCTTTATTTAGTGCTCTGTTATTAATAGACGCAGGGGAAGGCAAAAACTAACGCAGATTTTTCAGATTAATTTATGGTGAGTGATAGTTTAGGAAGGACGGTTTAGCCTTTACCCAGAGGAGGGCGAAGCGGCTTCTCTCTAAAAAAGTAATAAACCTTCAAGTTCCTTGTGGCCGTTATCCTGCGCCCACATTAAAGCAGTTGAGCCGCGGTTATCTTTGAGGCGGATATCCACGCCTGCGGCAAGCAATAATTCCACGATTTCCCTATAGCCATTTCCCGCTGCCAGCATCAAGGCCGTAAATCCGGACCTGTCTTGAAGATTTACTTCTCTATCCCGGCCAAGCAATATCCGGACAGCTGCCGCGCTGCCGTTTCCCGCTGCGTGCATCAAGGCGGTCCTGCCGCGGCTGTCCCTAATTGTCACATCCGCGCCCCTCTCGAGTAACAAGTTCACGATTTCTTTGCCTCCGCTTCCTGCTGCGTGCATCAATGCGGTCCTACCGCGGCTGCTGTCTCTGGCGTTGACATTTGCGCCCTGGAAAAGGAGCAATACCACGATATCCCTGTGGCCCTTACCCGCTGCCAACATCAGGGCAGTCCTGCCGCGGCTGTCTCTGGCGTTGACATCCGCTCCCTTGGAAAGCAGCAATTCCACGATACCCTTGTGGCCGCCGGAAGCAGCCTTCATAAAGGCGTCGTTGCGGGCGTTTGCATCCAAACCCCTGCTAATCAGCAAATCAATAATCTCTGCCTGGCCCCATTCCGCGGCTAATGCCAAAGCGGTAACTCCTCCATAATCCTTGGTATTGACATCCGCACCCCTGGAAAGCAGCAATTCCACGATACCCTTGTGGCCCTTATATGCTGCCAGCATAAATGCTGTCCTGCCCCGTCTGTCTCTGGCGTTGACATCCGCTCCCTTGGAAAGCAGCAATTCCACGATACCCTTGTGGCCGCTGGAAGCAGCCTTCATAAAGGCGTCGTTGCGGGCGCCTATGCTTGCGCCCCGGTCAATAAATAAATCCACAATCTCTTTCTGGCCCCACTCCACGGCTAACACCAAGGCGGTAAATCCCTGGTTATCCTTAAGGTCCATATCTGCGTGCTGGCGGATGAGTAAATCTAAAGTTTGCCTGCGGCCCTTATTCGCTGCCAGCATCAGAGCAGTCCTGCCGCGCCGGTCTCTGGCGTTGATATCCGCGCCCCTGGAAAGAAGTAAGTCTATAATTTCGTTATACCCCCATTTTGCCGCCGACATCAACGCGGTCCAGCCGTTCTTGTCTCTGGCGTTGGCATCCGCATCCCGGGAGAGCAACAACGGGACCACCTCCGTAGAGCCGCTCTCTGCCGCGTACATCAGTACGGTCTTGTGCAGTTCGTCCCTGGCGTTCGAATTCGAACCTTTGGCGAGCAGTAATTGGACCACTTCCTGAGAGCCGCTCTCTGCCGCGTACATCAGAACGCTTCTGCCGTGACTGTCTTTGGCATTGGGGTCGGCATTTCCGGAAAGAAGCAGCTCCACGATATCCTTATGCCCCCATTTTGCCGCCAGCATCAGGGCGGTAAAGCCGTAATTGTCTTGGGCGGCCAGGGATGCGCCGCGGGAAAGCAATAACTCCACAATCCCCTTATTATTCCATTTTGCCGCCAGCATCAGTGCGGTAAAGCCGTAATTGTCTTTAGCATTAATGGACAGTCCTCTGGCAAGAAGCAATTCCACAACTTCTTTAGAACCGCCTTTTGCGGCGTACATCAGAACGCTCCATCCGTACTTATCTTTGACGCTGAGGTCCGCCCCTTTCTCCAGCAACAACTCCACAACCTCCCGGCAGGCGCCTTTTGCCGCGTACATCAAAACACTCCTGCCTCGGTTGTCTCTGGCGCGGGAGTCCAAACCTTTGGCGAGCAATGACTCCACGACTCCTTTAGAGCCGCTCTCTGCCGCGTACATCAGGGCGGTCTTAGCGTGGATATCCTTGGCATTGAAATCCGCGCCCGCGGAAAGCAGAAGCTCTACGACCTCTCTGTGGCCGTTATATGCTGCCAGCAGCAAGGCAGTCCAGCCGTAGCTGTCTCTGGCGTTCACATCGACGCCTTTCTCCAGCAGCAATTCCACAATCTCCCTGCGCCCCAATTTTGCCGCCAGCATCAGGGCGGTAAAGCCGTAATTGTCCCTTGCCTTAAGGCCGGTATCTCTTCTTATCAGCTGGCCGGCTTCCTGGTTATCGTCCCGGTTTATCGCGTTAATCAAGGCGGACTGCTCTGCTGCGGCGAACAAAATTCCGGCGGAAAGAATAACGGAAAAAACAATCAGCATTGGCGAATAACGCAGAGTGGAATTCATATTATACGACGATATTGACGAGTTTTTGGGGGACGATGATAAACTTCTTCACCGGCTTATCCTGAATCCACGATTTAAGTTTATCGTCGGCTAGCACAATTTCTTTGAGCCCATCTTCATTTATTGCGGCGGGGACTTCCACTTTTGAGCGGACTTTACCGTTTACCTGAACCACGATAGTGATATTTTCTTCAATGAGAAGGCTGGGGTCGTATTCCGGCCAGCCGGCCTTGAGGATGCTTTCTTTATTGCCGCAGGCCTGCCAGAGCTCTTCGGCAAAATGCGGCACAAACGGGCTGAGTAAAATTAGTAATTTGCTGAAGACCTCCCTGTCCGCGCCCAGCTGGTAGACGGCGTTTACTAACTCCATAATTCCGGCAATCGCGGTGTTAAATTTAAAAGATTGGATGTCTGCGCTTACCTTTTTGACTGTGCGGTGCAGGATTTTCACTAATTCCGGTTCAGCGTTTTGTTTCAGGTTATCCTGGATGCGCCAGACGCGGTTTAAAAACTTAAACGCGCCCGCAATGCCCCGCTCTTCCCATTCCAGCTCCGTCTCCGGGGGTGCCGCGAAAAGGATAAACAGCCTGAGGGTATCTGCGCCGTACCTCTTGATGATGGAATCCGGGTCAACGATGTTGCCGCGCGACTTGGACATTACCTCGCCGTCCTTTAAAACCATACCCTGAGTCAAGAGGCGCACAAAAGGTTCATCGAACCCGACCAGGCCTAAGTCCTTGAAAAATTTGGTAAAGAAGCGGGAGTAAAGCAAATGCAAAATCGCGTGCTCAATCCCTCCGATATACTGGTCAACCGGCATCCAGTATCCTGCTTCTTTTTCATCAAACGGGCCGGAATCAAATTGCGGGGAGCAGAACCTTAAGAAATACCAGGAGGAATCGAAAAATGTCGCCATCGTATCGGTCTCTCTGCGGGCAGCGGATTTACACTTGGGGCAGGCAGCAGCGACAAATTCCTTAACCTTGCCTAAAGGGCTGCCCCCTTCTCCGGTAAAAGGCGCGCCTTTGGGCAGCACGACCGGCAGGTCTGCATAAGGAATCGGCACGACCCCGCATTTTTTACAATAAATAATCGGGATGGGTGTACCCCAGTAACGCTGCCGGGAAATCAACCAGTCGCGCAACCGCCAATGAGTTTTAATCCTGCCGATGCCCTGTCTCTCCATCCACTGGGCAATCTTTATCTTAGCCTCTTGATTAGGCAGACCGTCGAATTGTCCGGAGTTAATTTGCACGCCGTCTCCCTCATAGGCCTCGGTCATTTCTTCTGTGGACTGTGGACTGTGCTTGTCCGCCGAAGCTTTAGTGGCGGAGACTGTGGACTGTATCACAACCCGCATCGGCAAACCGTGCTCCTTTGCGAAGAGAAAATCCCTCTGGTCGTGCGTAGGCACAGCCATAATCGCTGCGCTGCCGTATTCCATCAGCACGTAATCCGCCACCCAGACGGGTATCTGCTCATTATTTACGGGGTTAACGGCGAAACTATCGGTAAACAGTCCCTCTTTTTTCACGTCGGAAGCAGTGCGCACGCTGCGCTTCTCCTTGGACACCTGCTCAATGAAAGCGAGGACCTCTTTTTCCCGCGGCCTGCCCCTGATAATTTCTTTGACCAAAGGATGCTCGGGCGCTAAGACGATATAGGTTGCCCCGAAAATCGTATCCGCGCGCGTGGTAAAGACCGGTATTTTCTTAGCACTTTCTTTGAGTTGAAAATATATCTCTACCCCCTGGCTTTTTCCTATCCAATTAGTCTGCATGGCGATGACCTTCTCCGGCCATTCCCGCATCTGCTGTAAATCCTCCAGCAGGCGCTCCTTGTATTCGGTAATCTTTAAAAACCACTGCTCGAGCTCTCTCTGCTCTACTTTCGCATGGCAGCGCCAGCAGCCGGCGTCAACGACTTCTTCGTCCGCCAGGGTGGTTTCGCAGGAAGGACACCAGTTAACCAGAGAGGCCTTTTTATAGGCCAGGCCCTTTTCAAACATCTTCAGGAATATCCACTGGTTCCAACGGTAATAATCACTGTCGCAGGTGGAGATTTCCCTCTCCCAGCTGTAAGAAAAACCCATCTTCTTTAATTCTTCCTTCATCCAGTCAATGCATTTGCGGGTCCAGATATCCGGCTTGGTCTTATTTTTTATTGCCGCGTTTTCCGCCGGCTGGCCAAAGGCGTCGAAGCCCATGGGGTGAATTACGTTGTAACCCTGCATCATCTTAAACCGTGCCGCCACATCGGCGATAGTATAATTGCGCACGTGCCCCATATGGATTTTCCCCGAAGGATAAGGGAACATCTCCAGGACATAATATTTTTTCCTGCGGCGGTCGGCCTGAACCTCAAAAATCTTATGCTCTGCCCAATAAGACTGCCACTTTTCCTCTATTTGTTTAAAGGGGTAACCCATCGCGTAATTATTCCTTGTTATCCCTAATCGGTATTAAGGAGATCATCGTCTTGATGCCGGCGAGGATGTGCTCCATGGTGCAGGGTTTTGTCAAATAATGGTCCGCCTCCAGGCTGTAGGATTTCCGGAACGACTCCAGGTCATCCTGGGCGCTGACCACGATAACCGGCCTCCATTTTTCCTTGTATTTTTCCCTGATTTCCTTCAATACCTCAAAGCCGTTCAGCTTCGGCATTACCAGATCCAGCAAAACGATATCGGGGTCGGCCTCTTTTACTTTCGTGATTGCCTCTTCGCCGTCAAAGGCGACCACGACTTCATATTTTTCCCTCTCCAGCCTATTCTTCAGGGTCTCCACAATATCTCTGTCGTCGTCAACAACCAGTATTTTATATGCCATAACTTTCCTCCCCCTAAGCTCAAGCCCTCAGGCTTCTTACCAGGTTCAGATTTACCTCATCCGCATTTTTACTGTCCTTGGGGGTCTCAAGGATAAACGGCAGGTCCTTTAGTTTCGGATGGTTAATAACTCTCTTTATACCTTCCAGTTTAATACTTCCTTTGCCGATATGGTCGTGCCGGTCATGCCGTGAGCCTAATGCGCCCTTGGCGTCATTTAAGTGCACCAGTTTAATCAGGCCGATACCTACCGACTTATCTATCTCTTCCAGGACAGCCTGAAGGCCGGACTTGACGGCAATATCGTACCCGGCTAAATAGGCATGCGCGGTATCGAGACAAAGGCCGACCCGCTCTTTTTGCTGCAGGCCCTGGATGATTTTTTGATGATGGCTGAAGCTATAACCCAGCCAGGAGCCGGAGCCCGCGGTATTCTCCAGAAGCAGGCCTACGCGCGCATTCTTCGTCCCGGCAATAATTATATTCAGCGCCTCGGTCAGCCTTTTTATCCCCGCATCCTCCGATGTCTGTTTATGGCTGCCCATATGCGTTACGATGTAGTCCGCCCTTAAGGTAGACGCCTCTAAGATGTCTTCAATAAAAGCCTCAATAGAAGCATTGTAAAGCCGGGGGTTGGGAGAAGCCAGGTTTATCAGATAAGGGATATGGATAAAAAGCGGGTTGATTTTAACATCTTCCCTGCGCCGGTTAAATTCCTTTATATCTTTGGCCTCTAAAAAATTGTCGCGCCATTGCTGGGGGTTGCGCGCGAATATCTGCATGGTATTACAGCCTAATTTATGCGCGCGCTCGACTGCCTCGTAGATTTTACCCGCGGTAGAAACTTGGACCCCTAACAACATGATGCTTAAATTATTCCTCGTTTATAAAACCCGCCGCCCGTCTCTTTTTGGTTATGAATAAATCATTATACACCCGAAAATAACGGGGTCAAGGCTATAATACCTATAAGGATTCCGGCTTACCGGCCGCGGCGTATAAATCTTATTTTAACAATAATAAATTAAAACTATCTTCGTTATTTTTATCCTTGCATACCTCTCTGATTTTTTCCATATCTATCGGCCGCAATGCCTGCGCAGTTTCATCGATAAACTGCATTTTGAAGCCGTAGCCGCGCAATTTATCCAATAGCTGCAAGGGGTCGCTGCCCACATGCTGAAGCCCAAATGGCCAGAACTCCAAGAAGACGGTTAGGCCGTTGGTCCTCAATACCTTATCCGCCCCTGCGACGATAAGCCCTTCCGCGCCTTCGGCATCTGTTTTAATCACGTCTATCTTCTGCTCCTTTGCGGTATTCACAAAAAACTCGTCCAGCGTGACTGTTTCCGTGTCAATAGAATATCCTTTTCCCGGCCGGATGTTATCTTCTGCAAGGGATACGGTGCAATAATCGATATTATGGAGATATAGTTTCGTCTTAGCGCTGCGGTCAGCAACCGCTTTCAACACGGGGATGATATTGGTGTAATTATTTATCCTGATATTCTTAAGTAAAAGCTTGAAGCTTTCCGGCCCCGGTTCAAACGCGTATACCCTGCCGGCCTTGCCTACCAATCTTGCGGCAATCAGGGTATAATATCCGATATTAGCGCCGATATCCACTACTACCTGCCCCGGCTTTATTAAGTTTTTAAACAACTCCGTCTCGTATTTCTCATAACTGCCGTCAACTAACAAATAGGGCCCGATCCATCTATCCCGGGTATTGACATACATCTTGCTGCCCTGGACGGAAATCAGAACTATCTTCCGCGGTATGACTATATTATAAAGCAAATTATAAATTCGTTTAACTCCCGGGATTAACCCCATACCCCTGCCTGCTAAAATACGCCCGGCCTTCACGAATGATGCGAAGATTAATCTTCTTGCGCTGTCTTTAATAAATTTTAGACCCATACCTGCCTCACGCTGCCCGTATCGTACAAAAACGGATGACCGGCCTTGCTAAATATCAAAATCTAGACAGCCGGCGGGACTCTTAACCACTAAATTATACTTCTCTTTACTTTTTTATTCAATGAATATGTCGGCGAGGGCGAAAATTCTGGCGAGGCATTTTGCGCTGTTCCGCCGCGTTTAAAACGGAAAGCAAACGGAGATTGCTCTATGGGGAATTTTCCGCAATCAGGGCATTAACCTTTTTAATTAAATACGCTAAATCGCAGGGCTTCTCAATATATTCTATGGCTGCTCCCGGAATATTGCCGGTTGCGCCGCCTACCCATCTTTGCGCGGATAAAAAAATAATCGGGACAGCCCGCAGGAGGTGGTCTTCCCTCAGCCTCCGGCATAACTCAAAACCACCCATCCGCGGCATTATTAAATCGAGAATAATAATATCGGGTTTCTCCCGGGCAATCTTTTCCAGGGCCTCTATCCCGTCTTTGGCAGTATCGGCAATAAAACCGTTTATTTCCAGCACATAAGTCAAGACCTCCCGGATATTTTCTTCATCATCCACAACCAGGACCCTGACGGCTCTATTTTTTACTTCCATAACCCATCCTTTCTCTTAAAATAGTGTATTCCATTTTGGAATATAAACAAAGAAAGTATATCATATGGGAAGGGAGACGTCAAGCCATGAATAAGACAATTTTTACAAAAAGCCATAAAAATCTGGTTAAGCAGCTGGTAAGGGCCCGTAAAGACGCTAAACTTAAACAAGAAGACGTGGCCAAAAAACTGGGCAAAACACAGTCTTATATTTCTAAAATAGAGGCGGGACAGCGCAGGATTGATGTCGTGCAGTTAAAAGAGTTCGCGGAAGTCTACAAAAAGAAATTGGATTACTTTATCGAATAAAGGTGCGGCGGCGGTCCGGAGAGTCTCAAAGCAGGCCGGCATCGGCAAAGCTGAAGTAATTGTTATCGCCGATAATTATATGGTCGAGGGATGTGATCAGAAGGGTTTTGCCTGCCCGGGCCAACTCCCGCGTAAATTCCTTATCTTCCCGGCTGGGCTGGGGATCTCCCGAAGGATGATTGTGTACGCAGATTATGAATGCCGCGAAATCCTGCAGCGCCCGCTGAAAAATTTCCCTGATTATCGGATTTGCCTGGTTAACGCTCCCCTGCTCAATCTCCGCGATGTTTATAATCCTGTTTTGAGAATTTAAGAATAAGACCTTAAACACCTCCTTTTTTAAATCCCGCATCCTGGGCATTAAAATCTCTGCCACTTCTTTAGAGGATTTTATCTTTGGCCGGGCCTCTTTTATCTTCTCTTCTCTGAACCTTCTTCCTATTTCAATTGCCGCCTTTATCTGGGCAATCTTGGCCGTGCCTAAACCCTTGAATTCCTTCCACTGAGATAAATCGGTGTGGCTCATATTGCGGAAGGTCTTAAATTTAGAGAGGACTTTCCTTGCCAGGTCAACGGCGCTTTGTCCTTTAACGCCGGTCCTTAAAAGGATCGCCAAGAGCTCGGAATCGCTCAGGGTATGCTCGCCGTTTTTCAGCAGTTTTTCCCTCGGCCTGTCCTCTCCGGGCCAGTTGTTTATGGATGTATAACAATTTGCCCTTGAGTTCATCATACTATAATAGACGTTTAAACAGAGATTTTCTAACAGAGATTTTTGGTGGAAAGGGGAGATTGAAAAGCTATGCGAAGGACTGGGGTGTCAAAATTTTCCTTGATAAGCTTCGATGAGTAAGATTCCGTTTTACATTAAAACGGAATCCACTTTCCCTTTCAAACGGCATTTTCGACAAGAAAATGACGTTTGATACTTGGTGCGCGTGAAACGGCGCGACAAGCGCCGTAGCGCAACAAGTATCTGAACTAAGTGGTAGACACTACGCTCGCTGCTCGGCTTGTCGCCTCGCTTCGCTCGCTTTAGTGCCACCAATTTTTTGCTCTGTCGCAAAAAATTGGTGGAGCCGGAGGGGGTTGAACCCTCGACCTCTTGCATGCCATGCAAGCGCTCTCCCAATTGAGCTACGGCCCCATTAATTTAATAACTAGTTACGAATCTTATTGACCTTTGCTATTTTAGAATATAAAATAATGCACGTCAACTAAATATTGCCGGAGTGGCGGAATGGCAGACGCAGTAGCCTCAAAAGCTACCGAGGGCAACCTCATGGGGGTTCAAGTCCCTTCTCCGGCACTGGAATCATAAAAATAGGGGACGGTTCTATTTTTTATTCAGGCGACACACAGCAAAAAATAGAACCGTCCCCTATTTATTTATTAAAATTGGAAATAAATGAATTCTCTGGCACTATCAACCCCAAAGGTCGCCAGCATAAAAATAATCATAAAATATACCACACCCTGTAAAGCCCAGTGCCACTTGAAAACAACGAGTAAATCCTTTTTTATAAATTGGAAGGTCTGAATAATTAATAGAAACCAGATGCAGCCGATGAACATCCGCAAGGCGGAAAAGAAGCCGGATGCGCCGGTGATATGAAAATTAAATGCTACGTCGTGCAGCATATGCCAGGCCTGGCCCAGAGAGTGCGCCCTGAACATTAACCAACCCAGGCAAACCAGGTTGAAGAAAAATAACACCCTGAGCATAAACCATACCCTATGCGCAAAAATACTCCTTGGCTGCGGGATATCTTTCAACACGGGCTCTAACAGCCTGTGCCCTACAAGAAGTATGCCCTGATACGCCCCCCAGATGAAGAATGTCCAGGCAGCGCCGTGCCAGAGTCCGCCTAAAAGCATGGTGATGGCTAAATTCCTATAAGTTAAAAATCCACCTTTCTTGTTACCCCCCAGCGGGATATATAAGTAATCTCTCAACCACGAGGATAGGCTGATATGCCATCTTTGCCAGAATTCACGGGGGTTGGTAGCGAAGTAGGGGAGATTAAAGTTAACCATAATGTCAAACCCCATGCATTTACCCAGGCCCCTGGCAATATGGGAATATCCGGCGAAATCGCAGAAGATCTGAAAGGCAAAGGCATAGAGGGCTAATAAGACCATCGCGCCATTATAGGGCGGTAGAGCGGCAAATACAGGGTCTACTATTTTGGCCAGGTTGTCCGCAATAAAGACTTTCATAAACAACCCCCAACATATCAGGTAGCAACCCTCGTAGAACTTATCCCAAGACAGCCTCCTGGGAGAAAGGACCTGGGGAAGAAGATGGCTGGCTCTTTCAATGGGCCCTGCCACAAGCTGCGGGAAAAATACTATGAAAAGGGCAAGGTCCGAAAACTTGCGCGCGGGCTTGAGTCTATTCCGGTATATATCTATGGTATAGCTCATTGCCTGAAAGGTATAAAAAGATATGCCGACGGGAAGAACGATGTGTAAAAATCTCGGCTGCAGGTGAAAACCAAAAAAGTTAAGCAAGACCTGCAGGTTGGCCGCGAAGAAATTAAAATATTTAAAGAACCCCAGGATGGAAAGGTTGCCCAGGACGCTTAAGGCAAGAAATAATTTCCTCTTTTTCGTATCTTGCGCATCGTATATCTTTATGCCGCAGAAATAATCAATGGTGGTGGATATCCATAATAGGATGAGGAACCGCCAGTCCCAGGCGCCGTAAAAGATGTAGCTTGCCACCAGCAGCATACGGTTTTGCCACTTGTGGTTAAGCGCAAGATAGAGGGCATAGACGATTATAAAAAATACCGCGAATTGTAAAGAGTTAAAAAGCATAATTTAATATAGCGGTTTCTGCGGCAAAAAATTCATTTCCGCGGGGGCCTACCTGAGCGAAGCGTTCTGCTTCAGGTAGGGCATTATTACACGGTAGATGCGTCCGGCGATTATCTTATAGCCTTCGGCATTAGGATGCACAAAGTCGCTCTTTAAGTTGGGGTTGGTAATTACGCCGCTGAGTATCCGGGGAATAAATATCGCTTCTTTCTCCTGCGCCAGCCGGTAAAATGTCTTATGGTATTCTCCCAGCAGTATGCCGGCGCTTATGTCTACAACAGCCACCATAGCGCCCTTGGCCTGAATTTTATCTATCATCTGCCTGATATTATTTAAGGTCTCTTCCTGGGGGATCTTTCTTAAAAAATCGTTCCCTCCGAATTCGATAATCACCAAAAAAGGCTCCCTGTCTATTACGTCGGAAGCCAGGCGCCGCATCGCCTCGGTCGAGGTATCTCCGTCTATACCGGCATTAACGACGGGTACATCCACCATCTTAGACAGCGCGTGAGGGTAATCTTCTCCCGGGTTGGCACCATAGCCAAAGGTAATACTGTCGCCGAAACAGATAATATCTTTCCCTTTTGAGCCAATGTTTTTAATCTCTCTCTTGGCACAACCTAATGAAGTCAAAGACACAATAAACGCTATAAACGCAATAAACAGAATATTATTTTTTTTCATATCCTAACCTCAGCTGCCCGCATGCCGCGTTGATATCATCACCGCGCGGCCTGCGCAGGGTAACATTTATACCCTGTCTCAAAAGAGAGTCCCTGAACAATAAAATCTCTTTCCTGGCAGGCGGCTCTATCTTACGGTCTGGCACATAATTAGAAGGGATAAGGTTAACCTTACAGTTCAGGCCTTTTAATATTGTACTCAATTTTACCGCTTTTGGCAAATCCGAATTTACCCCCTTGACCAGGATATATTCAAAGGTTATCTGGCGGTTTGTCCTCTCTATATATTCCCTGCAGGCAACGATCAAATCCTTTAAGGAATAGGCCTTATTTGCCGGCATAAGAGCTGTCCGGGTTTTATCGTCCGGAGCGTGCAGCGATACGGATAATTCTATCTGCAGTCCCTCCCCGGCCAATTTTTTAATCGCGGGAATAATCCCGCAGGTAGAAACCGTAATCCTCCTTGCCCCGATATTTAGCCCTTGTGGAGAATTGATAATGCGGATTGCCTTCATCACATTGTCATAATTATCCAACGGCTCACCGATACCCATAAATACAAGGTGGGTTATTTTCTTATCCGCAGAATCATTGTTCAAGTAAACAACCTGTCCGATTATCTCGGCGGAGGTCAAATTTCTCTTAAACCCCATAACGCCGCTGGCGCAGAAAAAGCAGCCGAATTTACATCCTACTTGGGTAGAAAGGCAGACGGTAACCCTCTTCTGCGCGGGGATACTTACCGTTTCAATGAAGTTGCCGTCATCCAGCCCAAAAACAAACTTCTCGGTGCCGTCCCGGGATTTAAGCGCCTTAACCGGTTTCAAAACAAAAAGACGGAAATTATCTTTCAACAGCCTCCTCAGTTCCTGCGGTAAATCGCTCATTGCGTCAAAATCAGCAACCCTTTTTTTATATATCCAGGAAAATATCTGTCCGGCGCGAAAACGGGGTTGGCCCCAATCTTCTAAAACTTTTCCCAATTCTTCTAAATTAAGTCCCAAAATACTCTGCATCCGAAGCCTCTTTATGCCTTACTTTCTTAACAGCTGCCGCGACTCCTGGGTAACGCCCAGCATCGGCTTAACACCGATAACGCTGTAAAACAAATCCCGGCTGGTTATTTTTTCCGCTGTCCTGACCTCGCGAATCTTACCGGAAAGCAAAAAAACCACTATAAACCGCAGGCTGCTCGAAATAAAGAACAAGCTGAATATCTTGTATCCGAGAATCCTGGGCAGGACATTTACCAGATAACCTCCCAGCAAAGCGCCCAGGCAGAGTGCCGTTCCCGTAAAGACGTTAAAATAAGAAATGCAGCGCGTCCTCTTTTCGGGTGTTACGGCATCGTAGATAAAATTAACCGCGCAAAGGCCAAACCCCGACCAGGCAAACCCCGAGAGCGCCTGAATGAATACCAGATATACCGGATTTTGATTAAGCAGCCACCATAACGGAAGACTGGCGATAAACAAAGAAGTGAGTTTTAATATCTTTACATTGCCTACCTTATCCGCATGCCTGCCCCAGCGGCCAATGGTAAAGATCTGTGTTATCGGCACGGCAGTGACAACTACGGTATAAGTAAAATAATCCAATCTTAAATCCCTGATCATAAACACCGAGAAGAAAGGCGCAGCCAGATTTACGCAGAAATTAAGGCTGGCTGCGAATATCACAAACTTGACGAAATTGGACTCTTTAATGCGCCTGATAAAATCAAGAAAGCTGAAATATGATTCTTTTTTCAGCTTAAACGGCGGTTCATACATTTGGGTTAAAAAATACCACGAAACCAGCCGAGAGACAAAGGCAATGCTAAAAACAATCAGGAATCCCCTTAAAATATTATTTTTGAAATAATGTAAAATCGTTCCGGCGATGAAAGCGCAGATTATCGTAACTACTCCTAAGATTTTATTGCGCCAGCCGAAATATTTGCCGCGCATTTTATAGGGGATATAATCCGACATCAGAGACGACCAGGCAGGCCCGGCAAAGGCATTGAGGCTGATAAACAAAGTGATAAAAATTATCAAAGACGGCACTGCTCTTGTTTTGAATAAATAGGGGACAAGAATAATCGGCAGCGCCATCAGCGCGTGGAGAAGGACAAATAAATTAATAATCTTTTTCCGGCTCTTTAGTCTTTCAACCAGATCCGCAGAGCGCAGCTGAACCAGAGAAGAGGCTAAATTGGGGATTGCGCTTAATATTCCGACTTGACTGACTGAGGCCTTTAAGGCCAAAGCGTAGGGCGTAATATAGTCAGCAGTCATTCCGGTCATGCAGGAAGCGAACACGCCGTCAAAAAGGGAAAACCGCAGGCTCTTTTTTATTTTATTTTGTTCGCGCATAAGCACGTATTATACCATAAAAAACCGGGGGTACCCTTTACTTTGATACGTAGGGTGCCCCCGGTTGGGTTACAAGACGCCTCTAAGTTAGAAGGTGTATTTCAGCTCTGCAAAGACCTCGTCATTTTTGTCAAACTGGCCGTTGAGATAATACTCTTTGCCCTCAAAGAAGTGCAGGCCGACGGTAGCCAGCCACTGGTCGTTAATCTCGTAACTTACCTTGGGGCTGATACGCCAGTCATTGTCATCGCCGTAGAGAACCAAGACCTGCGGCTTAAGTCTCTCGTGTAGAAAATCAGTGGCAAGTAAGACTGTCAAGATAGTCTCCACTTTATCTAAAGGACCGCGGGTTGCGCCATTCAACAATGTCATGGTGTTCTTGTTAAATCCTATCGGCTTTTCTTTCGCCGTGGCCCACATTTGGATAAATTGAAAACTGAACTGCCAGTTGGTAAAGAAAGATTTGTCAAAACCTAAAACGTAATTGTACTGGTCAACATCAACGGTACCCGAAATACTCGCATCTATACCAAGCACGGGAACCTTTGCGCCTGCCACTCCATAATTCATTGCCCCACCTCTGAGGTAGGCGAATTCCCCTCTTAAGGTCCAGCCTTTACCGAGCCCGGGCATTACTATTCCTTCGGTAATCGTTTTGGAAAATGTTCCGCCAAAGACATTTATTTTTTCTGCTCTTCTGGTCACAAATGATGTTGAACCTTGACGAGCCACATAAGCCGAGGAAGCAAAATCATAGGTATTGAGATAATTCAGAGTGTATTCAAATGCATGTCCCTCAATAATATTGCGCCAGCGCAGGCCGATTTTTGTATTCTCAACAGTATGCGCGGGTTTTTCGTCAATGGTCATGGTAGTGACCTTCTCCGCTGCCTCTGCGCCAAGTTTAACCGTCCTTAATGTAAAAGGCGCGCCCGACGGTGGATAGTAGTTTGCCTGATAATCAGGAATCAACAAGAGCTGTAATTGGCCGTTCATTAGGAGCTTACCTTCGGCATTAAGCATCCATAAAGGGATGCGCGAATCGATGTAATTTTGCAGAGTCCACTCGCGATAATCCAAAGGATTAACGATATCCAAGATTCTTACGCCGTCTGCGGTCCCCCAGACTACCTGCTGCTTTCCCAGTCTTAAGTCCAGCCGGTCGGTCAAAATATCCAGGTAACACTCCCTCAGCCACTGCAGCTTCTCGGGATATTTTAATTTCTTGTTGGTTTTTGACTCCCACTTTGGGTCGTCCTTATATTTATCTTCTAATTGATAAACAGAGTCGTAAAACCATTTCAGAATACTGAAAAACTGGATATTCTCATTAAACTTGTATTCGGTCTCCAACTGCGCGATATTCGCCTGCTTCATAAACTCGTCCAGCCCGTGGGCGCGCAGCGCGGTCTCGGTCTTTAAAAAACCGGCCATCTCCAGGTTCTTAAAAGGCAAGGCTTTTTTTAACAGGCCGTAGATAGGCCCCCGCTCGATTTCCAGCGCTGCCTGCGAAAGAGACGTAACACCGAGAAAAACAAGTAACGCTAAAGTAATCTTTAACTTAAATCGCATTAAGCACCTCCCTCAAAATGTACCCGTCAATCTTCTTGGCGGATAGATTTACCATCTCTGGCGCATCAGCGTCTTTTCGCTGAATACGTCTTCTTTTAATCCCTGATCGAATTTTATCTCATCGAAGATAATCACGGTTTTATGTCCGGTGCGCAGGTCATTCCCTTCCACGCGCTTCTGCGCCGGATAGGGCTTCCCGTTGACGTCCATAATTATCCAGCCCCTGAACAGGGTGCGGTAGAGTTTGCCGTTGGGGTCATATATCTCATCCAGCATGTTGCCGCCGAAATTTTTGGAAACATAAGTAACTCTTTTGGAGTAATACCAGGGGCTCCTTACCGGCCGGCATTCTATTACATAACAAGGTTCGTCTTTGTGATAGACCTTGCCGTCAAAGAAAGAGGTGTAGCCTTTGAAATTTTCCTCTCCGATTAATTTATAAGTTTCATCCTGGAAGCGGCGCGAGGTAATCTCTTCGACCGTAAAATCGCCGCCCATAAATGAATCGTCCGCCTGCCCGGCAGAGACCTTGCGGATCTTCCTTAAGGAAGGCAGCCACAGCCAGACATCCTGGTCCCTCTTGGGGTTCATATAGTTCCAGGTAAGCGTTGCCAGGCCTTTAACCGAGGTCGGCTCGGTAAACATTACCAGGTCTTTATAGGATACGTCGTCGGAACCTCTTCCTAAAATAATCCTCTCGCGGAGAAATCTGCGGTTTCTTTTTGAGCCGTCCTTTTCAATAAAAACTACATCGCCTATAGATTCATAGTCATGGGCAAACAGGGAGTACTTGTTAAAATACTTAATCTGCATAATTTCATCCGCAGTCATGCCCTCCTTAGGCTTCTGGACCTGAAAATATTCCAAATCCGCGGCAAAGGCATAACCCGAAACCAGGACTATTCCCATCAACAGCAAAATAATCTTTTTCATCATACCTCCCTTTTCTTGTTTTCTCTTAACCTGCTGCCTTGTTTATTTCAACAAAAACTTCGGCTTGACCGTCATAATCATAGAAGGCAATACTATCAGCGTGCCGATGGCGTTAAAAAAGATAAAGAACCCTAACAAAGCGCCCAGCCTTACCTGCATCAATATACTGGAAAACATCCAGGTGGCTATGCCCACGGCCAAGGTAAGTCCGGTAAAAAATACCGCCTTGCCGGATGTAGACATCGCTTCCGTAACAGCATGACTTAATGAACCACCTCCTTCTCTTAATTCATCCTTAATCCTCGATACGATATATATGGAAAAATCATCGCCAAAGCCGATACCCAATGCGACCATAGGAATCATCTCAGCGGTCAAGCCCACCCTTAAGAATCCCAGGATCCCGAACACCAGAAGTGTCCTGAATAACAGCGGCAGGATTAAAAGATACCCGGAAACCAACGAACCGTAAGCAAATACCAGGCAGAGGAATACCAGAAACGTCGTAGAGAGAGAGTTTATGGTCAGCATCGGTGCCAATATCTGGTTAACCGCAGCCAACATTCCGATATTGCCTCCGGCATAATAAAAATCCACATCTTTGCTGACATGGTTTTGCTTAATCCAGTCATCCGTGCCTTTAATTACGTCGTTTATCGTGGCTGCCTTATGGTCGCGCAGGTCGACTTTAATATTGGCATATTGATAATTAGGGTTAACTACCGGATCAAAATCCCCCGGGAAACCGGTCAAGGAATACAAAAAGGTATATTCGGCAATCGTCCTATCTTCGTCGGGGACTCTGAATTCCTTTCTCTCCCCGGCAAACATCACCATATTCATCCCCTTGACGTACTCCACCAAAGAAAGTGTGCGGCCCACGCCCTTTACTTCTTTCTCCAGATAACGCTGCAGGCCGTCCATTTCTTTTAACACTTCGCTCTTTAAGAACGCGTCTTCCTGTTTGCCTTCTACAAAAATATAATAAGGGTCGGTGCTGGAAAATTTTTCGCTGATGAATTTCTCCGCCTGATTATAGGGGCTGTCGGCAAACAGTAATGACGTGCCGGGCTTTTTATCGCCCACTTCCAATTGGCTGGCGCCGAAGAGCGCTAAAAAGGTCAAAATGCAAAATGTGGCGATGACCATCCAGCGCGAGGTTTTATTTACCGCTAATTTGGCAAAACTGCCGAGGATTTTGTTGGTCAGCGAAGCCTTCTCCTCCCGGATTACCTCCAGCCGGCGCGGAGGCCGCATAAAAGAAAGCAGGTTAGGCACTAAAATCACGGTGCTGAAGAATATGCTGATTACGCCAAACCCGATGGCAATCGCCAGGCTTTTCACTGCCCCTAAGGGAATCCAAAACAGGGTAAACGGCCCTATCCCGTCGGTAACTAACCCCGTGAATGCGGGGATAAACAGGCTGCGGCTGATGTAAATTGCCGCGGCCTGGGAGTTGTGCTTATGCTTGCTCATATATTCATAATAAAGCTTAATATACTGGATGCAATGGCTTACCCCTAAGGCGAAAACTAGAAAAGGCGCTAGAATAGTTGAGGGTGTCAATTTAAAGCCGCATAGTGCGGTAAGCCCCAGGCCCCAAAGCGTGGCCATGGTTGCGGAGATCAAAGGCAGAAATATCCCGCGCTTGGATTTAAAGGCATAATAGAGAACCAGGGACATCGCCAGCAGAGTGATGAGAAAAAGCCTGGTCATCCGCGGCAGATAAAAATCCAGCCAACCCTGCAAAAGCGGCTGCCCGGAAATATAAATGCGGTCATTCTCGTCTTGGAATTTATCCTTTATCGCCTGCAGGATATCAAAAATTTTGCGCGCGGAAACATTGGACTCGAAATCCGCCTGGATTAAAGTGGCTTTAAAGTCCTGGGAAACTATCGGGCCATAGGCCAGCGGGCTTCTCAGGATTCTTTCCTTAAGGGCCTCTATTTCCAGCTGGGATTTAGGGGGGTCGTGCATTAACCATTGAGTAACAAAGCCTTCTTCATCTGCCTGGACGTATTTTACCTTTCTCGCCGATAGAGAAACTACCCTGCCGGCATTTATCCCCTCGGTGAGATAAAGTTGGTTGGTAATCTGCCAGACCTTATCCAGAGTGACCGGATTAAGGATAGTGCCTTCTCTTGTCTCAATGGCAATGGAGACCTGGTTTAATCCGCCGAATATTTCGGTAAGCCGGTTCTGGATCTTAAGATAGGGGTGCTTTAAGGGGTAGAAATCGCCGAGATTGGTCTTAAAGGAAAGATTACGCAGCTGATAGCCGAAAAATATACTGACGATTATGCAAAGGCTTAAGAAGCCGTATCTGTATTTGATTAAACCGTGACTAAACCAATAGATGACTCTTTTCACTTAACGGGTAATTCCTTCCTCAACGTCTCTTTGTCAATCTTCCCCGCCCGGTTTTTGGGAAGTGATGACCGGAATTCAAAATAATGGGGAATCTTAAAATGGGCGAGATGCTGCCGGGAAAACTGCTTAAGCTCTTCCGCGGACAAAGACTTTCCTTCTTTCAGGACCACAACCGCCTTGGGGACTTCGCCCCTTAGTTTATCCACAACGCCGATTACGGCAACTTCGGCGATATCCTGATGTTTATGTATGGCCGCTTCCACTTCCGGTTCGAAGACGATTTCGCCGGCAACCTTAATCATCTCTCTTTTTCTGCCTACGATGTAAAGGTAACCTTGATCATCGAACCTGCCGAGGTCACCGGTATGAAACCAGCCGTTGCGTTTCACCATCGCCGTAGTCTCGGGGTCCTTGTAATAACCGTCGGTTACCACCCAGCTGTTCACCGCCACTTCGCCTATTTGGCCCGGGGGGACCTCCCGCTCGCTGTCGTCTCTGCCGGATCCACCTTCGGCGGAAAATATTTTTACCTTTATCCAGGGAGCAGGAAGACCTACGCTCTCTACCTTATCCGACCCCTTAGGCAATACGATAGAAGGACCCTGGGTCTCGGTCATTCCCCAGCCGTTAATTAAGGCTGCCTGGGGGCAGTATTTATGGAACCGCCGCAGCTGGTCTGCGGAGCCGGGCGCGCCAAAGGCGACTATCCACTGCAGGCTCGATAAATCATAACTTTCGAATTCCTTTAGCTGCAGAATGGCGTAATACATAGAGGGGACCAGCCATAAACAGTTGACCTTATGATTTTGAATGTTCTTTAAAAATTCCAGAGGTATAAAACGCTCCATCAGGACAACGCTGGCGCCTAAAAATACGATGCACTGGATAAAAACCAAGCCTCCCAGGTGGGAAAGTGGCAGGGCACACAAAGCGATGTCCTTATCGTTTACTGCCGCATGATAGACCATGGCCTTGGCAGGTGCCTCTATCTGAAGATAGTTACACAAAACACCTTTCGGCCTGCCCGTAGAGCCGGAAGTATAAAAGATACAGGAGTAATCTTTATCGGGGATATCAATAGCCGGGAATGCGCCCACTGCTTTTTCTAATAACTCTCCAAAGCAAAGAAACCCGTCTTTTTCCTCATTGCAGAGGATAATCTTTTCCAGGCCGGGGCACTGCGTTTTTAATGCCGCTAAGGAAAGATTCGGTTTGGATTTGGTAATTAATATCCTGGCCTCAGAATGGGCGATACAAGAAGTCAACTCTTCCCCGGTGAGCATAAAATCCAAAGGCACGGCAGTCGCCCCGATGCACCAGATTGCCAAATAACTGTAGATATACTCCGGCCAGTTGGGAAGATATATGGCTATCTTTTCGCCTTTTTTAATCCCTAAGCTTCTCAGGCCGGTGGCGAGCCTGAAAGACGAATCTCTTAATTGACGGAAAGTTATGGGCCGGTCTTTAAAGATTAGGGCAGGCTTCTCAGGAAACTTCTCGGCTTGCTTCTCTAATAGCTTGGCAATGTTCATCGGCTTAATATAATTTTAGGGATATAGTAAAATTTTACTATTTAAATTTTATTAAGTATTGATGTAATTGTCAAGTAAATTTTTCAGGTCTTTCCCGAATCTATCGCAAGTAGTAGTAGCCCTTTTTCTTTTTTGCTACTTTTTTCTTTTTGTTAATATTGTGGATATGTGGATAACTTAGCTGATCTTTGAAGTAACTATGGTAATCTC
>Ga0315279_10001325_pt1 | contig 41760 bp, 36 predicted proteins | sample YL17G06_20_MG_FD_203694 | JGI IMG/M metagenome (GOLD analysis project Ga0315279, IMG submission 203694) | Sediment microbial communities from Yellowstone Lake, YNP, Wyoming, USA - YL17G06_20 | ecosystem: Environmental > Aquatic > Freshwater > Lake > Sediment | place: USA: Wyoming | collected...
AACCGTTTACTTCCGAACTGATCTGCCATCTCCTTCCTAAACACTGTCATTGTTCCGGCCATTACCTTACACCATCCTCGTAATACTTCATGAATATATCCTCCAACGAATACTCCCGAGGCTTCATTAGCAGTATCTCAGCGCCATATTTCGTGATGACCCTAGACACCTCGATTGTGACGTCCCGTTTCATGCCGACATTCAACACACCGTTCTGTTGGTTAACCAGGGTTACGCCGTCGATGCCTTCGATCTCCTTGTACAGCTCAGGCGTCGCATTGTGAAGCTTGAACTCTATGTTCATCCCCTGATGCTCACTGAACAATTTAGCCAAGTTCTCGATCGTATCCTCAACGATCATTTTTCCCTTATTGAGGATGCCAACGCTCGTGCACGTCAACTGGATCTCATGCAGTAGATGTGAGGACATCATGACCGTTAAGCCCTGTTCCCTGTTAAGCTTCAATATCATATCACGTATCTCCTTAGTCCCAGCGGGGTCAAGGCCAATTGTAGGCTCGTCGAAGATCACGAGCTTGGGCCTCTTGATGAGGGCCTGTGCTATCCCTAGACGTTGTTTCATCCCTCGGGAGAACTTCTCCACCTTCACCTTACTCCAATCAGTTAATCCAACCTCTTCAAGCAACTCCGAGGCCCTCTTCTCGCACTCGATTCTTGTGAGGTCGTTCAGATAGCCAATGTATTCTAAGTTTTTTTCAGCGGTGAGGTCCTCGTAGTATCCGGCTGCCTCCGGCAGAAGACCGACGCTTCTCCTCACCTCCTTGGATCCACGTATGATGTCGTGGCCTACGACTGTCGCTGTCCCGGCGGTGGGCACTGAGAGGCCCATGAGTAAAATGATCGTAGTCGTCTTCCCGGCGCCGTTCGGCCCCAGGAGGCCGAAGATCTCTCCCTCATCTACAGTCAGGTTAAGATGATCGACGGCTCTGATGTCGCCGTATATCTTCGTTAAATCCTTGGTCTCGATTATTGGTTTTGACATCCAATTCACCTCCGACTGAATCTCCTAAACATTACAATCAATGCAACTATCACGACTAACGCAACCCCTACTCCTATCAACCCCCAAGAAGTCGGTGCACTGGTCGTTACCCTCAGCTGGACATCATTTGAATTAACCTGGTCGGATTGAGCCCTCAAAGTTATCATGTAGTCACCTGCCACAGTATCACCGGGAATCTGGGTAATGACTGTGAATGTTGATGAATCCGTTGAGGCCACCGAGTTAACCTTCAAAGGTGTAACCGAGACATCCCATCCTGATGGGACGTCGACCTTGAGGTTGAGGGCTGTAACTGGGGATTGTCCAGAGTTGGTCACCTTAACGGTGAATGACATCGAGCCTCCTGTGCTGACCGTAGTATAGAGGGTTGAGGGCACTATATCGAGTTTGTACGACCCCACGATGTTGGCACCAAACTCGATCTGCTTCAAAACCGTCCCATCCTCGTTCACTGCGTTGAAGGTTATCTTGTAGCTTCCTGTTACGACGACGCTTGGAGGAGTGACCTGGAGAATCAAACTCATCGTTTCTCCTGCTCCGACGAGAACCTGAGAAACCTCGATGTCCCCCGACTTGATCGCTGCCTTCCAGTCATCAGGTATCGATAACACATTTAATAGAGTAAAGGCATCTTTTTCTCCCTTATTCCAAAGCTTTATCGGGTATTGCAGAACCTTACCCGCCTGAACGGTGACGTTCTGGAAGGTGCTGACAACTTCAACGTTTTCAGTTGCTGTTCTAAGGTTTGCAGTGAGGTTTAGCGATGCCCTTAATTCATCTTCAGCGGAGAGGCCTTTGATCAACATCTTGTAAATTCCAATTGTTGCATTTTTTGAAGGCGTAATCGTAACGGTGAGTTTCTCTGATTGGCCTGCCTTCAGGAAAACTTGTAGTACATCTGTTTTTTGAGCGGTGATAAAATTGATCGTCCACCCCTTAGGGATCTCCCCGATCAAGTCTATAGTTTCGGCCAATTCACCTATATTTGCTATGGATAATGGATAGTCTATTGAATCTCCAATTTCTGATGATAAGTATGGAAATGTTGATGTCATCTCTATTCTCGGAGTGATCTCTTCAATAATTATCGTGAAGCTTAATGTGGAACTTGTTCTTCCTAATACTGTCAATGAGACCGTGGAGTTCCCCGAAGCCGTTGAGGGTATTGTGACCTCTAGGTTTAGGTTCATGCTTCCTGAGGCCAAGAGTGCCTTTTTGATCGCTCCTGATTGATCAAGTATCCTTGTAGCCCAGCCAGCTGAATTTTGAGTCAGGAAATTAATTTCCTCAGGTTTGTCACCTATGTTGCTTATGGTGAACGGTAGAAGTACTATATCACCGGGGTTTTCCACACGAGTAAGCACCGAGGCTGTCAGTCTCAGAGCTGTTTTGAGAATTATATCTTCAAGTTTAACTGGGTCATTTTCAGGATCCTCAGTTAAACCTACATCTGGTACCGCAAAGCTTCTTTCAACCATAATATATCCATCCTTCTCAAGAGAAATCTTCCAGCTTCCTTTGTCTAAAGCAAAGCGGAAAAACCCATTCTCATTGGTGTACTGTGACGTAATTAAAATCCCTGAAGAAGAATAAACTGTTACCTTAACTCCATATAGGGCATTATTGTTTTCATCAATAACATTCCCGTGAACGTTCCCCTGTTTATAAGCGTACACAGATATTGGGAGCCTAAATGATGCACCAACTGTGAGTGTTAACAAAATGATTAGTGAGATCATAATTTTATTTCTGTGATTTTCCATTTGTCTAACCTCAAAAGGATGACACAGGATGGCATAATTAAGCAATTTTTCAATATTATACCAAAATCTGATCAGAATCGAAGACAACACACGCAATTGGGTTTTTCACATGGGTTAGAACGAGATAGTTAGATAATGTTTTTAGACGATGTTGGGGTGCAGGGGACCAATTTTCTTGATCTCGGGATTTAATAGGCTTGGATAGTGTTCACTGTCTGCTTATGTAAATGAATATGATCGACGCCACCGTTGTGAATAAATCTGGTATGAAGTTGAATATCTGCGTGATGCTCCCCCGCTGAAACCCTGTCATCCAGATTAGCACTGGGTTATTGGTTATAGTGTAAAGTATCAGTGTGAAGGAGAATAGGATCAGGCTCAGACTGAAATTCGATTTTGTGGTTCGATAAACGCTAATATGTAAAATTAGAAGATATAACAGTAGAGCCGTATTCACCAATCCTATTATCGATCTGACTTTCACGTTTAAAGCAAGCATATTACTAATGTCTTGCAGCTGCTCTCGTGTGAACTCCTCGAGTCGAGGTCCGTCATGGGGGGGTGGAAAGTACCCAAAAAATCTCGGGGTCCAGAACATATTAAGTAGGAAGAGGGCTAGAAGCCCTAGAATCATAACCGGAACCCAAACCCTTTTCTGCATTCGATATTCACTCCAATCCTTTCTTATTCAACTTTTTTACAATTCCATTCCAAATCTCTTCAAAATCTCCAAAGTTCTGTTCCAGCTCCTGGCTTACGAAGTAGACTTTGCCGTAGTGTTCGCCCATTGAAGTAATTAGATGATTTTTCTCCAGTACATCAATATGATGTCGGACCGTTCGGTAGTCCACTTCTAGTAAAATGCGGAGCTGGTTCGCGTTGAGAGGCTCCTTCTTTATGGCCTCGATGATTTTACCTCTGTTGACACCTCCTCTCGATCCAACTATCAACCAGAGCAGCAATTGTCTGAAGGAGTGGGTTCTGAGAGTCATTTGGATTCCTGAGGAGGTATTTAAAGTAGTATGAAACTCCATTTAAATAAATGTTGCACTGCGTATTTGCATGTGGGTCGCGCGCGCGCTCGGCTTTAAGCGTTTCTCGAGCTTCAATAAACGTTTCATCTATGCATCTGGTTCCACGTTCTTCGTCCTATCAGGTATCCCAGTGACAACATGATCGACACAGATAAACCGAATAGGAGGTAGGAGTTCTGCTTCAGGGACTCCAATTTCACGTTCAGCTGCTCAACTTCCGCTGCCTTCAGTGTATACACGCTATAAACGTTCGTGAAGTCTATCTGCAGTTGGTTATAATGTATTTCAAGAAGATTATAATTATTTTTAAGTATTACATACTGATCCGCCATACTGCCTGTAGAGTTGAGGTTAATATACAGCAAATCAATTAGAACCGGTTGATCAAACTGGTAATAGTTGCTTATTTTATCCAGCGCGGTTACATAGTCTCCATTTACTATTGTTGAGTTTATCGCATCCAAAATGTTTTCGTAGTATGCCTTATTTATTTGAACCTGCCCGCTATTCACCCTATTCAGTAGAGATATCTCAGACCTTATGTCCTGGAATTTTCCTCTGAGGTACTCCCTTTTTACAGCATCTATGATATAGTATTTTGCCTTATAGGATGCTATTCTCTGGCCCACATGAAGTTGCTCCATTCCCTCAGACGCGGAGTAGGTCTGGACGTACAGGTCTACCCTCTGACATAGGACGAGGTTCTCGTCGGGTCTCACCCCGAGTATCTCATAGCCCTTCGTCAGGTCATACCTGAAGATAGTGTTCGTTGTCCCATTCATGGGGGGGATCGTCAGGGACTGGAATTCGTCCTGTATCGTGTTATTCAGGAAAGATATATAGGATATCGACTGGCCGCCGTAGGAGAGCCGACCCTCTTTTCTGAGGTAGATGAGCGACTCCACGGTGAAGTTGCCCGAGTAACGCTCGTCTGGATTAGTTTCATTGGCGATGTCGCCTTGTTTAACTTGGAGGCCCAAGTTCTCGATATCTACGCTGAAGGAGCATTTCACACCCGATTCAAATTGATTGAATACACGTTCCGGGGAAGCAGTCACGCTCATTTTTACCTGATCCTGGGAAGTATCCGCCTTGACTCCTCCGATCACCGTGTAGAAGGAGAGGAATAGCAGGAGGGCAAGCGAGGCTAGGGGTTTACGAGACATTTCAAATCGTTAACCACGTCTCGACTCACTTAAAGGTTGGTTTGAACGCCGGGGGAGGCGAAACACCCTGACGTAAAGACTTGAATGAGGTCAATCAAAATTCAGGCTGATTCAAGTTTGCGAGGAGGCTGAGGGCCTCAGTGAAGCCCCTTCCGACTGCGTCCACCAACGCCTTGGCTGGATCGATCTCGACGCCATCGAGGTCGAATGCCTCGCCCCGAGGTCTTCTCTCAGCGCCCTGAGGAGCATGGATTTCCCGGAGCCTGAGTCGCTACGCGCGCGAGAGAGCACCAAACCGCCGGCGAGCACAATTGTTTTAGGATTAACGAGCCGTATCTAAACGGGAATAATTTTCAACTGACGCCCATGCGAGGCCTTGTTTTGAACCGTGGATGTGGACGGCGGGGTAGATCTTGAGCGAGAGCGAGCGTAAGCCTTCCAGCAGGCTTATGTTGCTGTCCTTCATGGTCTCCAGTTTCTCCACGCAGCCGCCCGGGCTGATAACGGGGCTCCTCCTGGTTGACATAGGCCTCACGTTCGGCGTGCAGGTCGGCGTCTCAGGCCAGATCCGCACCCTGTCCTCGGTGGTTGGGTTTTTCACGGCTCTCCTCCTGGGAGTCGTGAGCGTCAGGGTCAGGTCAAGGACGCTCCTGCTGGCGGGGCTGGGGCTCCAGGTCGTTTCGGCGGTCGGGTGCTTCGCTGCATGGGATTTCACCTCGATGCTCGTCCTGTACTCGCTGAACGGTATAGCGGTCACGATGATCATGCCGATGGTGAACACCCTGATCGGCGAGAACTTCCCGCAGGACAGGAGGTCGAGGATACTCGGCTGGAGCGCCGCTGGGACATCCATCGCCTACCTGGTATGCTCGCCCCTGGTCGGCCTCATCTCGGGCTTCGCCGGGTGGAGGATGGCTTTCTTGGCCCTGATGCTGCCCATGTCCCTGCTCGGCCTCGCTATCGGGCTCATAGGAGTACCGGGGGGCGGGGGCGGGAGATCGGCGGGCACTCAGGGGCTCACGGCCGGCTTCAGCTCCGTACTCTCGAACAGGTCCGCGGTCTCCTCCCTCCTCGGCAGCATGCTGACCTGGGCCTCGTTCTCGGGCAGCCTGACATACAGCATCTCCTTCTTCAGGGAGGAGTTCCTTCTCTCCCTCGGCTGGGCCTCGCTGCTGCTGTCCGCGATGGCTCTTAGCAAGACCCTCGGGCACCTCATGATCGGCTCCCTGGTCGACAGGCTCGGGAGAAAGAAGGCCACGGTCGCCTCGGTCGCTTCGACTGCCCTCTTCACGGCGTTATACCTCGCCTCGGACCTCCTGTGGCTGTCGATGGCGCTCGTCTGCGTCAGCTGCGTCCTCGCCGGCTTCATGCACTCGTCAGTCGACAGCCTCAACCTCGAGCAGGTCCCGGAGTTCAGGAGCTCGATGATGTCCCTGAGCGCGGCGGCCTCCACCATGGGGGGCGTGATCGGCTCCGGCCTCGGCGGTGTCATCCTGATACTCTACGGTTATAGTGGCGTCGGGGCCGTCCTGGGACTCCTCGGGATAGTCTCCGGTATCATATATTATGTGTTTGCCAGAGAGCCGGTGAACGACGCACAGCCGCGGCCACGATGACCATGATTAAGGACAAAAAGTCGTCTGGGTTTGGGCTATAATTTTATCCCACCTCACACACACTCTATGCACTTTTCCTGTCACTTTGCGCCTCTATTGACCCGGTTTCCCACCCAGGAATTTTAACCAAATTTACTATTTCATGAAACCTTCGCAACATTTCCATCCCGGTCTAATAGAATAAATTGTTTCATCTTTCCGGTTGAATCTAAATTAGAATATCTCTGCATGTCAACTGTGCCATTTTCGGGTGTCCAAACGACAAAGATACCATATTTTCCATCTGAACTATTTCCTAGATACTGCCTATCTGAGTCAAACATGTGAAAATCTATTCCTTCCCTTATCTTAGTCTCGTATAATTTCAATGCGTCTTCTATCGCTTTTTGTTGTTCTGAAACGTAGCTTGGGTTTCCTAGAGGAGTTCCATGTTTAATCCAGACTCCTCTCGCGTCTTTAATCCAGAAATTTTCGCTTTCTCCGATTAATAAGAAAGTAACGACTATAACCATTCCAAGGACAATCCAATATATTTTATATTTATTTTCCATTCTGCCCATTTCTTAATATTTACTCCAAGGAATACATTTTAAGGTTTCACTTTTAAAAAAACCTAGAAAATACATTGAGAAGATAATCTGTAAGAAGTTTCCCTATACAAAGAAAAAATAGATGGGAACTTCACTGCTTCGCCCTCTCTTCTCCATAATTTTATCCTCAGCTCCACGGTAATTGTAGCCGGTGACTGGACATGATCGTCGTCGATCCAAGAAAGCTCGAGTGGGTTGACCCTCCGAGGGGCTACTACCTGACTAAGGTGAAGCAGAAGGTCCTCTGGGAGGACAAGAGGACCGGCGCCACCATGGCGCTCGTGAGGTTCCCCGTCGGCGTCGCCGACAAGATACACAGCCATCCAGAGGCGAACCAGTTCTGCTGGGCGCTCGGCGGGGAGTGGAGGGCGCCCGATGGTGTGAAACGGCTCAAGGACGTGCTCTTCTTCTTCCCGAAGGGCGAGAGGCACGGCGCCACGGAGTTCACGGAGGAGACGACGTTCCTCTTCTTCTGGGACGGGCCGCCCGCGCCCCAGGTCGAGGAGTAGCCGCGTAGGCTTAGGGCCATCCCGTCTTTTCTATCCTCCAAACCATGTAAGGGGCTACGCCTGTTTTAGCCGCGGAACATCTCGTGGGCCGAGGCACGTTTTAGGAGGCGGATCATCTCACCGTCCCTACGTTTCATGAAAAAAAGGGTCGTAGCCCCGATGACTGGTCTGCCTACGGGCGCCCGCTCTACCATTCGAGGACGAAGTCGGTCCTAGAGTCGGTCCACGGGGCATTCGCGGTGGAGAAGAACTTGACGAACTTGTCCATGTCTCCGCCGAAGTCGAGGACGACGACGGATCCCTCTGTGACGCCGAAGGGGCTGCCCCAGAAGAGGAGCTTAAGGCCCGCCTTCTCCGCAGCCTCCTTGTACTTGGCGTACTCCTTCTTAGTATCGTCGACGGTCTTGAACTCCTTCATCTTTCCGTAGGTTATTGCGTACCTCATCTTCATATCGTTTTTCACCTTATTCGTTTCGCCCGGTCTCCTGCCCGCCGGTTCGGGCCCGGGGTCCTCTCGGCGACTCGTCTGAGGAGAACCCCATAGGCGACTAGCACCGTGAACGTTTATTATATTTACTATACATACGTGGGTTTCAGGTAAATTCGAGGCCGGTTTGACGATTTCGGCGTGACACCCTTCTCCGGCGTGGACGGCGCGCCTCCGCCCTGCTTTAACGATTTTTATTTTCAAAAACGGTTAAATTGCCTCCACCGAATGGTCTCAGGGATTAGAGTTGGACCACGAGGAGGACACCTACACCGCGGTCTTCTCCGCCCTCAAGCACCCTGCGAGGAGGAGGATGCTCAGGATGCTCGGCGAGGCGCCGGCGACCTACACCGAGATCCTGAACGCCCTCGGCGTAGAGACGGGGCTACTCAACTTCCACCTGGAGAGCCTGAGGGAGCTCATAGCGAAGGGGGAGGACGGCCGCTACCGCCTCTCCGAGTTCGGGTCGTCCGCCCTGAGCCTGATGCGGGGCGTCGAGGAGCCGGTGAGGCGGAGCAGGGACGGGTTCAGGCTCTTCGGCAGGAGGGTCGGCTGGGCGAGGATGCTCTCGGTCGCGGTGCTCGTCCTCGTCGCCTCGAACGTCTGGTCCGCCTACGCCTTCAAGGGCCTGAGCGACGAGAGGCTGAACGCCCTCGGGACGATCCTGATACAGACGAGGCCGTTGCTCGACGAGTCCGCGGGTATCCTCGGGGCCGGCGTTGACGGGGGCACGCTGGACCGTGGCCTCCTCGAGGCTCTTGAGAGGGACTGCATAGGGCTGAGCAGGCAGCTCGTCGTCCTTATCTCGGTCGACGGCGGGAACGCGGGGGGCTGGTCCGAGGTGAAGTCCGGCGCGGACGCCTTCCTAGAGTTCGTCTCGGACCTCGGAGACCGGCTCGACGCCGAGGCGCTCTCAGGCGCCGGGAAGGGCTACATGGTCCTCACGGCGGGGCAGTCCCTCTACTTCGGCAGGGTGAGGGACGGCCTCCTCGGCCTCAGGCAGGCGTTCCCGGAGAGGGTGGTCCTCGGCTCGAGCCCCTGGGTCGAGGTCCCAGGGGAGGGGATGAGGAGGGCGGCCGAGGCGTCGCGGCAGCTCCAGTCCGACATCCACACGGCAAGGCTCGCCTTCAGCCTCGGCAAGAGCTTCAAGCTCGAGGTCTCCGAGGGCGAGATGAAGATCCAGAGATAGGGCTCGGGCACTTCACAGTTCTTAAGGCGTTTTCAAACAAGCCCCATCCTGTTCGGTTTTTGCCGAACGTTTCGGTTTTTACCGAACATTTATATCGTGGACACCATTTTCATAGACTGGTGTTACATTGAAGCTAACCTCAACAAAAGCCTACAGAGTGGTTCAGTACGTCCTCGTCAACACAGAGTTTACCCAAAGAGAGGTGACAAGGAAAACGTCAGTGGGACTCGGGCACGTCAATGAAGTAATAAACTACATGGTTAGCATCGGCGTTGTCGGTAGATCCGAGAAAGGCTACGTGCTTCGAGACCCTGTGAGGCTGCTGGAGAAGATAAGCTTCGACAGGCCCCTGAATAGTGTTGAGGTTTCCAGATTCCGCCTGCCAACGACCACAATTGATGAAACAGAGAAGATGGTCGCCGCTAAACTAGCAGCCATTGGTACAGGTTACGCGTTCACCGTATTCAGCGGGTTAAGAAGGTACTTCGAGTACCACATCAGCTACCCGATGGTTCACTTGTATGTCGGGGACGGCTCGGCGCTAGGACACCTTGAGCCGGGCGAGGGACCGGTGCAGGTAGTTGCGCTGAGACCTGACATAGAGGGCATATTAGAGGACTCCGTCGAGATCGGGGGCGTCAAGGTTTGCAGCAGGGAACAGGTTATCATCGATCTCTTCTCAAGCGGCGTCGGGAGAGACGCGGCTATCAAGTTCCTAGAGGCGATCTAGATGGAATCGCAGAGAGTCCTAGCCGAACATTCATACGAAGAGCTGATGAGCTTGCTCGACTGGTTCGCCCGAAGAGGACCGATACCCACGATAATAGGGGGCTGGGCAGTCTATTTCTATAACTCCTACCTGGGCTCAGCCGACGTCGACCTCGTAGGCTACAGCATGGGCGGCTTGTTCGATGAGACCTTATCTAGTTTTGAGAGAAGCAGGGGATACGAGGAGGTGGCTGGGCCGCTGGGATTAGTTTCAAGCTACAGAAGAAAGATAGAGATCGGTGGAAAGATAGCGGGTTACATCGAGATCGACGCATGCAGCTACGAGTCCGACACCAGGGTCTTTCACGAGGATGAGGAAAAAGAGCTGCCATACAGGCTTTGCAGCAGAGAGGAACTTGTGACGCGGGTGAATCTGGGAGACGGACGTGAGGCGTTCATCCCCAGTAAGCCTCTCCTCTTCCTCTACAAACTGAAGGCGTTCAGGGACAGGATGCACGATCTGCGGGTAAGAGGGGCCGTGCTATCTGCGAGCCGCAGAGAGTGGCTGAGGGCAAAGTGGATCAAGGACGGCTCGGACATGATCGCCTTGCTGGACCCCGAGCCGGCCGCCTTAATCGTCGGGGAGGAGTTCGACGCAGGCATCTTTCATCGTGTTGTCGAGGAGTTTAGGCTGGATTTCGCGTTGGAGAGCGTCAGGCAGCTGCCCTCCCTCGTCGAATCGACTTCTCTCTATCCTTCTGCGGGGGAAGATGAGATCAGGGGCTGGGTCGACGATCTGCTTGGCTAGTTCCTGATCATCGGCCTGTTTGGGCTACCTTCCTTAGCCTTGACGAGCGCCAGGGTGATATCCCAGAAGCGGTCGTCGTTGATCCCCTTTGAGCAAGTGAAGGTTATGCCACCGGTCTTGGTGAACTCGTACTTGGTTTGAGCCGTGGGTTCGTGTCTCTACTCGGGGGTCTGTCCTTTTGCCTGTATCTGAGCCCTGATGTCCTCCGGTAGCTGCCTGTAGACGTCTCTCATCTGGTTCCAGTCGATGATCTCCCACCACTCCGGTCTTGTGAGGGTTAGGCCGGGGTTGGCGACCTCTATCTTGACTACGTCGCCGTCCTTGAAGGGGAATCCGGGGTCGTCGATGAGGCTCTGTGGGATGTAGAGCCTGGCGCCGGACTTGGAGTAGTACCTGATCTGGGTGGTTGCCGCCTTCATGTCCGAGTGTTAATGGGTTCATGCTTAGTATTAAGCGTTTTACTAAGTATCAATTTTTTATTACCGTTGGTCGCATAGTTCGGCATGGGTTCGGCGGGCGAGGACCCAGAGGTTATTGCTGGACTACTCGCATTGTATCATGCATGCGGCGGCTCGGTCCATGGTCACGTGCCCGCCGAGGCTTTTAGGAGAAGGCTGAGAAAAGAGTACAGGCAGTATGCAGCTTCGATGCTGAGAAGGTTGAGAAGGCGGGGACTCATCGACGTTCACAAGGGTCGGCAGGAGTCGTACTCGGTCAACATGAGAGGCGTGGAGTTACTCAGATCGCTCGGACTGCTGAGGTAAATAGTCGTGCTCAGCTATACTGAGCCATGGGTCTATGGGCCTCGTCGCGTGCGGAGGATAACGCAAGGACTACGGCTCAGAACCTGTCGTCGTGGACGCCCTCCGGGTGGCTGAACTGGATGCGGCCCGTCTTGGCGAGCTCGTAGGTCGGCGCGTTGAGCTCGCTGAACAGGTCGGGGTCGTAGGGGATGTGGAGTAGGGGCCTGAGGGTCTGGGGGTTGCCGAGGCCGCTGGCGCAACCTTTTGGGCAAGTCGTCGCCCGTTCGCCATCTAGGGTCTCCAGGCTGCCTGTCCAGCCGCAGGCAGGGCACTCGGCGGTCCTCATCGTCTCCTTGAGGGCTGTGGCCATCGACTCTTTGCTGGTCTCGGTGAAGGTGACGCCTGTGACGTTCCTGACCCCTGACCGCCTCATGTCCTCGACTATGTAGTCTCCTACACCTGTCTGGTCTGCGTGGACTGAGGTGAGTCTCTCCCAGTTGTCCTGCAGGCGCCTGAGGTAACCGATGACGGTGCCGTATGGGGTGTCGAGGGGGAACTGGTGGCATAGGCGGAGGTGGATGTGGTCGCCCTTCTTCTCGACGACGGCGATGACGCTGTGGTCCCGTTTCTTGCCGAAGTCTACGCCGGCGTAGAAGCTCCCCCTCTGCCTCTTCTCCGTCATGTAGTAATGGGCCTCGGAGTCCTGGCATAGGGCTATCAGGCTCGTGGGCAGCCACCTGTCTACGTCCTCGGTCCACTCGCAGAGCATCTCACGCCTCCACCTGGATGAGTCACCTGAGAGCTGCTCCTCGATCATCCTCACCATCTCGGGCTGTAGAGGCCCATCAGGGGGCAACGCCTCAGTGTACGGGACGGAGTACCTGCTGAACCCCTTGAAGGCGTCGTCGTGAAGCATCCTGTAGAAGACCGAGTCCCTGTTCCACGGCGTGCTCTCGGCGATCAGGTAGCCGTTCGTCGTGTTCAGCGCGAACAGGATAGCTGTGTAGAGGTCCTCGTCTTCCCTGATGAAGTTCGCCTCCATCAGGTAGACGGCCTTAGCCGTGTGCCCCCTGATCGTCTCGGGCACAGGAGGCTGCGCCAGCAGAGTCGACCCGTTCCTGAGCCGGATAACCGTATGGAGGAGGTCCCTCCTTCCACAGACTCGATCAAAGAACCTGGGATCATCAGCCTTCATCCTGAGCAGGTGCTCCGTCAGCGCCCTGAGCAGGACCGACTTCCCTGAGCCGCTGTCATCGGTGACGTAGACGACGTCTCCTTCGCCGAGCCTGAGTTCAAAATCCCTGTAGAGAACCTGCCTACGATCATCCAGAGCCACGCCGAAAGCCTCAGCCACCCCCCGAACCCTCCCGGTTAAAGGCGGCGAGGCGGTGAAGCTGACATCGTAGACGTAGCAGCCACGCTCCTCGTCGTACCTCCTCGGGCCACGTCCGGCTCTCAGTGAGGCAACGTGCCTAGGTACGCCTACAGGATCATCCATCTTTTCCGGTAATCACTTTCTCGGAGCAACTTATAACACATTTTCAGGAATATGCCTTAATGATATTCTTTATATGTTATTCATTTTGTGTCCCGCCGCGCCTCGACCTGATCCTATCGTAGACGGCGGCGAGGCCGCCCGGCTCGAGGTAAAGGGTGAGGGAGAGGAAGAGCAGGGGAATCAGCCACGAGAAGAGCTGCGCGTGCTCGCCCCAGATGACCATGAGGAGGATCTCGGCGGCGTATTGGGTGGAGACCACGATGAGGACCCCCAGCGGCGCCCAGAGGGCGCTATCTATCCCGCCCAGGAAGCTGGCGGCGAACGTGACCGTGAACAGGATCATCCAAATCGAGGTGTCGCCCACGAACTGGAGAACGAACAGAAGCCCCGCGGTGCTGGCGAGGCCGCCCGCGACGAACCAGGAGAAGGCCTGCACTCTGAAGGGGTCCACGCCGCAGACTGAGGCGAGCTCACGGCTCTCCGCAGATCCCCTGACCGCAACACCGAGCCTCGTCCCACTCAGCAGCCTACGGAGGATCAGGACCGAGGCGGCAAGGACGACGAACGAGGCGATCAGGGCCCAGGCATCCCTAAGAACGAATGCCATCGAGTAAGTGTGGAATGTCTCCCTGATCCAGTAGGCGTACATGTTGACGAGGGCGACCATGACGATGGAGCCTGCGAGGGTCGAGATGGCGAGCATAACGTCGCTCCTGCCCCTCTTCTGCATCGCCGCCACAACGGTCAAGTAGAAGGCGACGTTTACGCAGCCTCCGACGAGGAAGGCCAGCGGGAGCCCGAGGTAGGGCGAGAGCCCCATCAGTGCGAAGAGGGTGTAGCCGACGTAGGCGCCGAGGACCGAGTGTTGGACGAGGCCGAGGTGGGGGAAATCAGAGGAGACGTGGACCAGCGTGAATCCTGTGCCGAGCAGCGCCACGGCGCATCCGTAGACGAGGGCCGACGCCGGCGAGTCGAGGAACAAGGCACCCGCAGCTAACCTTCATGGAAAAATGAATAAATGGCTTCCGGTCCACGGCGGAGCACCGTGCAGGATCGCCTTACCGCATCCGGCAGAGGGAGCATCCTGAGGACACCAGGACATGATTACCGAAGAGAGGCAGACGCGGTTCCAAGGACCCACAGCCCTCCATCCGTCCCTGGTCGAGGAGATCATCTGCGCTTCACACGTGATCAAATCATCAATATGCCTTGAGACCTCGATAATCTTCGTCACGAATCGTGGAGACCAGGAGACAACCCCTCGCCGGACACCTTTCAATTCTCGCTCCAAGGGATTTAGACTTTGAGACAGTAATGAGCACGAAGACGGGATTTTCTCTTCAAAGAAGATTTTTAATACTCAACCTACCACATCAGTAAAAAAAGGGAGATTAATAGTTATAGCCCATCAGTTACATATCCTAATCGTCGTCTAGGAGTAGCGCCTTATAAGCGTAAAAAAGGGGGAGATATTTCTTTTCGACATCATTATTATATCGCTATTGTTTTTTATCGTGATATCTTTTGTTTGTTATGTTAGTAGAGTAAACCGAATTACTCAGCATTATAGTAATAGTATCCAGTGTATGACACAGTCGTGCACGGTTCCAGATTAATGACAAAGAAACCATAGTAGTATGGATAGTCCCAATTATAACTGAAATCGTCGGCTGGACTGTTACTATAATCATTGTACCCAGCCCACCCTGTATTATGATTATAGAGTCCTATGCCCATGTCAGCATAGCTGGGTGTCCAACTTGTATGGCTTTCAAACTCATAAGTACCAACCAAATAATGACTGTTATGCACCCTGGCAGAACCATAGTTCAGTGTTCCGCTAATATAATAAGGTCCGGCTAACAATTTGTCAGTTTCAGCTAAAGGTGGCTCAAGTACTTTCCCTTCAGGACTTATAACTCCGTGGTCTAGATACGATGTAAGTAGCATTCTATGTGAGCGAGACATTATTGTGCCATCATCTAGGTAGATACATTCAGTCTCAGAATCTAATACCTTGAAAGTAAAAGAGGTGCTATGACCCGGATATCTTTCTTCTACGAGGTGATTGATCTTCGAGATTATGTCTGGATCTATTATTTGACCCACGTAGCGGTTGATATCTTCATCCGGAAATGGGACTCCTTTGACCCCACACATCCAGCACTCCTCTTGTGGCTCCGCCGTGTCCGATGCGAAGCAGGGAAGAGTAAACAAGGCCATCATTACAGGTATTGCTATCAGTATTAGGTAATTCTTCCTTTTAGGATAAATGGTTTTATGGATGGTAGCTTTCTTTAACACCTTTTTCTCACACTCTTGTGTCGGCCTACCGTTTCAGTAGACGCAATCGTGATCGTAGCGGTCAAGCTTAATATTCTTTTCACAGTTAAATACGTATTCGGGGTGGATTCGTTAGTCGAATTTTAATTAAATAACCAAGATTTAGTCTAAAAGATGTATTTTTAATTAGCATAGAAATATGATAGAATTGTCGTTTATAACAACGTATCAAAGGCGGAATAAAAAGGATTAATTATTTACATGTTAAAGATAAAATTGCCGATTTTACTGAATCGACATTGTTACATTAAAATATTTCTTAGGTAAAGCACCTGTCAAAATTGAGACATGCTACTCAGCAGCCAACCTTCACGGAAAAACGAATAAATGGCTTCCGGTCCCCGGCACAGCTCATGACAATGTAAGGGTCAACCCACGACCGAGGCCCATCAACGATCCCTGTAGACACCATCGAACCCCTTCGGCTTGAGGAAGACGAGGGTGATCAGGAACGCGAAGGAGGTAAGGACGCAGACATCGGTGAAATCGAAGAGCCCTGCGCTTCTCAGCGCCAAGAATGAGAGGTCGGATGCTGTGACCACCACAATGGCAGCCGCTGGAGCACCCAGGAAGCCCCATCGGCTCGCCGAGACAGCGGCCACGGCGACCGGGGCAAGGAGCCAGCCATAGCTTGTGGGGCCTCGGGAGAGGGCAAGGGGGTAGAAGGCCCCCGCCAGCCCGCCTAGTGCCCCCGCCGCGATCCAGCATAAGGCTCGGATGTGTTCTGGGTTGATCCCGCAGACCGAGGCGAGGGAGGGATCCTCTGAGCACGCGTTGATGGCTGCCCCTAGGTGTGTTCGGCGTTTCATGGCTTGGAGGGCAAGGGCCGCGGTAAGGGTTGTGAGCACGGCGACGATCACCATCCTAGGTACGCCTAAGAGGTTCACTCTGTCCTGGACGACCCAGGCGATGTCCACCACCGGCGACAAGAACCCTACCAAGAGCCAGAAAGCCATCATCTGGGAGAAGGCGCCCCAGACGATCAGGCCGCCGAGCCCCGCGAGGACGAGTCTGATCGGGTCGGCGCCCATCCTCTGCAGAGGCCTCACAGCCAATCTGTAGAAGGCGAGGCTCACGGCTCCCCCGAGGACGACGGCGGCGGGTAGGCCCCAGTAGGGGGAGACCCCCGCCAGGCGCCCCAGGCAGAAGGTGGCGTAGAAGCTGACGACATAGGAGCCGAAAATTGATAGGCTGGGGAAACCGGAGGCCATCTGGATCAGGGCGAAGCCTAGGCCTACGAGTGCGGCGACGGAGCCGAAGACGACTGACTGGAAGAGCAGGTCCATGGCTCGCGGCCCCATAGTTTATCTTCAACATCATCTAAAAAAGGTTCGGACGCAGGCACCCAGAACACCTCTTGAGAGAGCAGGAGAATATACCCCATAATTCCTCGCAGGGAAAGCGTCTGGATCGAGGAGACCTCCGCGTCGGGGTCGCTTTTTTAAACACGTCCTCAGAAGTATTCCGCGGGGAGACCGCGGATGGAGACTCTGGAGAAGGCATTCAACGAGCTTACGAGGGGCATATCCAAGGCGCTGAAGGGGCTCGACAGGGGCCAGGTCGAGCGGATGATAGAGGCCCTCCTCGAGGCCTGGGAGGCGAAGAAGAAGGTCCTCGTCGTCGGCGTGGGGAGGAGCAGCCTCGTCGGCAAGGCGTTCGCCATGCGCCTCATGCACCTCGGCTTCAACGTCTACGTCCTGGGCGAGACGATAACGCCAGACGTGGGCGGAGGGGACCTAGTCCTCGTAGTCTCGGGCTCCGGCAGCACAACGCTCCCAGTCACCGTCGCCCAGATGGCGAGGAGGCTGGGCGCCGCCGTCCTCGCGGTGACGAGCCGCCCGGACTCGCCCCTTGGGAAGGTGGCGGACATCATAGTCGAGGTCCCCGGGAGGGAGAAGATCGCGGAGGAGGACGAGTACCACGCCCGCCAGCTCAGCGGCGAGCACGAGAGCCTAGCCCCGATGGGCACCATGTTCGAGGACACATGCATGGTCTTCCTCGACAGCGTCATCGCGGAGCTGATGGCGCGCCTCGGGCTGAACGAGGACGCGCTGAGGAAGAGACACGCCACGATAGAGTGAAGCTCTATTAAGCCGTCGTTCCTACGCCTCCAATAACATGATGCAGTTTGTTGCATCTAATAGTTATAGGTTTGAGAAAACGTTACTTCACTGACGAAAAATGAATCGAAATAGGTTGGCACTCGGTCTAGCTGCCTTTTACTTAATCTCTGCAGCAACTATAATGTCAGGGATCGCTTTCGCCTTAGTTACTCCTCAAGACTGGAAACAGGAAAACAGAAACATGTTCGTCCCGGCGGGACAGCAGAAAACCGATACGAGAACTTACTACTTAGCATCAAGCGCCTATGCGGATAGCAACTACGTCGATCCAGCAGGATCACCATACGATTGGTGGCAAAATTGGACTGGTTCGCCTAACTACCAATTGCGAGTGACGTTTAAGAATCTGGGACAAGATCAATTCCAAGCCTTCTGGACAAACCACTTCTACGACTAGCGCCCCACCTTTTCATCCGAAACTGAAAATATAAAGTAATAATAACCCGGCAGACTATATAAAAGTAGGAGGAAAGAGGGACACTAGCTCTATCGCTCTTGAACAAATTCAGATCAACCACCTGGCGGATGAGGTAATTAAAATGAACAGGACGGTAACTATATTTTTCGGCGTCCTGATAATCATTGGTTTTTGCTTAGCATTTACCTCATATCAGATTATTAATATCACCCAACAGAGTAACAAAGCAGGAGATAAGGAGCCAACAAATTCTCCAACAACTAACCAGACATCCGGAGGCCCGGCGACGAACGACACGTATAAGCCTCCGGAAAAGAAAGATGTAGAGCTTGATGTCAGCATCGCTGAAACCCGAATTACCTTGCACGGCAAAAAGTCCGAGCTTTACGGCAACTGGTCCAGAGGCTCAGACGACATACCTTACTTCAACTATTACGGCGGCGCTGTTATCGTTCACAACGGGGGAAAGAAGACCGCCAACAACGTCACCATAGTAGTCGTTGAGATCAGGAAGCAAGTACTGCTCAACGAGACGAGGAGCATCCGTTCAGGATACACGTATTACAGACGCATAGACCCGTTCATGATTCGATACGACGACACACCAATTGTGTGGGCATCCGTGCACTGCTCCGAATCCGTACCGGAGGAAGTAACAAGCAGCGTACTTCTCAATCCACCTTGGGAGAGATACAAGCCCCCCTTGAACCGTCCGGAGATTACATCTTTCTACATCACACCGAAGAACCCTGAAATAATGAATATCGTAAGCCAGATACGGAGCAACTCGACTGACTGGAACGACATAGCGGAATGGATTCACAGGAGCATTACATATCGTAGCTATAGCATAATGGAGAGAGGCTGGCGCCTCGGCCATGAGACGCTGAGCGCCGAGAGCGGGAACAACGTCAACCTGTCGATACTGCTCTGCTCGATGCTCAGGGCGGCCGGCTGGAGTCAAGACGACGTGTATGTCGGCTGGAGAGTCGACGGTGAGGTCGAGCACACATGGGTCTTCATGAAGGACTGTGACAGCTCCTCCTGGCTGAGCCTCGAGCCTATATCAGACGGGTTCAATAAGATCGTCTTCACCGACCTTGAAGAAGCCGTGCATCAATCGTCGGCCTCCATACTATTCAACGATCAGAAATTTATCAAGGAGGGATAACTTGATCAGGTTTTCCCTACGCTACGCCCTGCGAATGAGGCCAGCCTGGTCTGCACTCCTCATTCTAATGTTCTCAGTCGCCATATTATCGTACGAGGTCGTCACGCCGACCGCCGACTCGCTTGAACGAAGGCTCGAGGAATATACTGCGTTCTCCTCAGGCTACATCACGGCCCTGGAATACAAGCAGCCAAAGGGGATGATCATCACGATGTATAGCCCCTTCGACATCGAGGGCTCTATACGTATCGTCGCTAAGGAGCACCCTGGCTGGTTTGCGAGTAACGCCAGCATTGAGAGGTTTATTCAATCGTTGAAGAACCAAGTCGACCTAAATCGAACCTATCCCTTCTCTAAAGAAGGGATCGAAGACGTAATGAAGGTGGATCACGTGAAGACGGTGTACCCGATGCTAATATTTGATTCGGAGTACATCACTTTCCAGAACTCTACCAGCACGGAGGTTATGGGTTTTACAGTGCTCTCAGTTGATCCAGCGGCAGCAGGAACGGCGATTCTACCCTTCAGCAACATGGACAGCGGCCGCTTCCTGATGCCTGGCGAGGACAAATGCGTCATCAGCCAAACGTTTCGGAGTTACGGCTTTGATCTTGGAGGAGACATGCCTGTAACCATCATGTCGAGGGAGAAGAGATACGAGATAGTCGGCGTGATGGGCTACGGCGTATCGTATAGCCTGATGCACGGGCTAGGCGTGATCATGAATGTCGAGACAGTCTGGAGAGAACTAGAGGTATCACCCGATAAGCAGCGCTACAACGCGTTACTGATCCAGGTCGACGATCCTGGTCAAGGCTACGCTGTGATGGAAACCATCCGGGGGATGTATAACAGTTCAAACGTGATGTTCCTCTGGCAGGCGGAGCAGGCGTGGATGTATACTAGGCTTCTAGAATCCACCGCGCCCCTGTACGGGTCGATAAAGGTGCTTCTCATCGCATTCGCGGCGGCAAGCATAGTAATACTGCGCCTCATAGAGATCAGCAGGAACCGGCGCGACCTCGGCCTCCTGATCGCCCTAGGCTGGAAAGAAAAAGATATTATGAAGTACCAACTGATTGGCTCCCTCATCATCGGTTTACTCGGAGCCACAATCGGCATCGCCATGAGCTATGTCGTGGGTAAAACGATCGCCGACAACCTAGTATCAGAATCCCTCAAAATTGCCTATTCAATATACCCCAAGATACCTGACCCAGCATATGTCATGAACGCGCTACTACTTGCGATAGGGCTTTCATTGATCACCTTTCTAGTGACCTACACGTATCAAAGGAGGACGACGCCGCTGAAGCTCCTAGAATCCTATTGAATCGAGGAGGGAAATTGAAATAGAATCCTTCAGCCTGAGGCAGACTCTGATAAACCGATGGGCATGGTCGGCTATGCTCGTGCTGATGATCGCCGCGGCGATGGCCACCTACACGGCGCTCTCCTCCGTCGCCGATAACATGAGAAACCGGCAAGAAGCCTACACGAAATATAACGCAGGATTCGTCATAATGTACGGAGGAACGCCGGCGGGACTAACGTCGGACCTATTCAACAGCCCCCCGCTAAATAGCTATCCATTCGACGATGAAATAATTTCACAGATTGAGTCCCGAGAAGGAGTGGAGGACGTCTACAGAGTTACAATAGTGCAGCTACCTTACCAAATGCCTAACGGAGGGCACATACCAATTGGTTTAATAGGCGTTGAAACGCGTGCAGCCAAAGCAGCGATTCTACCATACGCTAATATGTGGGAGGGCAAGTTTCTGACCTCCGCGGACAACGACTCCGTGATCATAAATATCGGCTTAAACAACGCCATAAGTCCGGCAAGCGACGAGATCGTTCTGCACGTGCTTGGCAGGAACTATACGATGAGCGTGATTGGGGTCTACGATAGCCTGCTTCCGGAGGAGATGGACCCGCCGGAGTCTGCGGTCGTGGACTTGGATACATTCTGGCAAATGATAGGAGTGCCGCCTCGACTGCAAAGGTATAGCTCGCTGCTGATCCAGGTCAGAGACCCATCATGGGGTGGGAAAATTGCTGAAGAGTTAAGGGAGGACTACGGTAAAGGAGATATATACATTATCTACCAGTACGAGCTTGCTAAGGCCAGCGTCGAATTGATGCGCTCTACATCCATTTTCTACGGTTTCATCGACGCAACAATGCTGGTAGCTGTAGGAGCCGTAATAATGCTGATACGGATATTGGACCTCATCAAGAGGAAAGGGGAGATAGGGCTTCTAACGGCGGTTGGCTGGAGGGAGAGGGACCTCGTTACCTACCTCTTTTCTCAGTCGCTAATCATCGGCGTAATCGGAGCGGCTTTAGGTACAGTGATCTCATTTGTAAGCGGCCCGCAACTATCTAGAGCATTAATACCAGTAGAACTTAATATCATGACTAATGTCAGACCTGAGGAACCGACCATCACATATCTCCTTTACGCGCTTCTGCTCACGTTATCCTTCTCGGTCACCGCATTCGTCGGAGTTTACCTGTATTACAGAAGATTAACGCCTTTGAAGATGCTGGAGGATGTTTGAGGTGGACAAAATAGTCAGGTTGAGGAATGTCGGCCGTTCCTTCGGCTCAAAGCCGATATTCAAGGGAGTGGACCTTGAGGTGTCAGAGGGGGAAGCGGCAGCCATACTTGGGCCGAGTGGGATGGGCAAGACCACCCTCCTCCGAATAATAGGTACCTTGGACAAGCCCACTGAGGGTGAGGTGTACGTCTGCGGGGAAGATGTTCTTAGGCTCAGCAGGGCCCAACTCGCAGAGTTACGGTGGAGCAGCATAGGATTCGGCTTCCAGGAGCCCCTTCTTCTCCCCGGCATGTCGTCGTTGGATAACGTGCTGCTTCCCTGCCTTCCAAGGTCCAAGGAAGAGGGGTTTAGGAGGTATAAGGAGAAGGCGGTGTCCCTGCTCGGTGAGGTTGGGCTTGGGGAAAGAGTGAGCTACAAGCCCCACCAGCTAAGCGTCGGCCAGAAGAAGCGCGTAGACCTTGTAAGAGCCATAATCAACGATCCTAAGGTGCTGATAGTCGACGAGCCCACCACCAACCTCGACCTAGAGTCAGCAACTATAATCGGCGACATGATAAGACGAGTGATCAAGGACAACCGTACCGTAATACTAACCACTCACCAAGACCAGAACCTACTGAGCATGGTAAAAGTTCAACTAAAAATACAGGAGTATCAGAAATACTAACATTTAATACCGGGGGAAGTTTTATACGATATTTTAATTAAAGATTTTAAGAGCGACTACATTGTAATAATTGTGTGACTTCGACTTGAGAAAGCGATGGACGCCATTAGTCATCTTGTTTTCAGTAGCGTTTACATCAATAATTATATCTCTCATTTTTCTTTATTTAGAAGTAAGAAGAGTTTCGTTGATGGATCTTGGTTTCAGCTATCCTGTCGGTACTTTTGAAGTGTTAATTTTCCTAGCGAAACCACTTTTTCTATTAGCGCCTTTCTTCTGGCATTGATGATAATTGGAGCATATTTCATCATAAAAGGATCGACGAAGGACGTGATTATTCAAACAGTTTATAAAAAAAACGTAGACGAAGAACGGAAATATATTGAGAATCGTCTAAGTAGACTGAATTCCATGGAAAAGACTGTACTTCAGAGGATTGTTGAAAATGCCGGAAAAATTTATCAGGTCGATCTGGCTAAAGAACTCGGATTACCACGATATAAAATAACTAGAATTCTTAACAAGTTTGAAAGGATGGGTCTTGTGACACGCGAGCAAGCTGGTATGACGAATCTTGTTTGCTTAACCTTTGATCCTAAAGAAATTTTGGATTCTTAAGCTGCTGCAGTTTGTTGCAACTAAAAAATTTGAACCATTGCAAAGACAATTTTAGTAATGTCAAAAAAGGATAATTTGATGAAAGATATTTGGATGACTACTTTTCTAATAATTGTATTTGTGTACACGGGAGTATTCTTAGTGAAGGGCACCACTTTAGGTTACTGGGAACGTCACACTTACACTGAAACTATTGATGTTGGGGAAGGATATTATCATCAATATTATCATGAGGGTGCAATAGATGCCTCCGCTCGCCTAATTTCTTCGACTGGGAATGTTGACTTTTATTACAGATGGGATGCGCCGTGGCTTAGAGTGTGGATAACCAATAGGGACAGTAAAAGCGTAACAGTACAATGGGAAGAAAGTTTTTATGTGGTCTGATTACTCGGATGGTCTATTATCATCTTCACATTGGTCATCCTAAATCTGGATGAGGACGCGCTGAGGAAGAGGCACGCCACGATAGAGTGACGCCGAGCAGGCCGGGAGAATTTTCCCTCTCCACGCACACAGCCAAAAGTCGCCCCCTAGGCAAATTTCCTTCTCGAAAACCCTCTTAAAACCAGGCTCAGAGCCTTTACCCGGTGACATGATGGGCTCAGAGGAGGACACATACACATCCATCTTCAACGCGCTCCGCCACCCGATCAGGAGGAGGATACTGAGGATGATCGAGGGTAGGCCGTCGACGTACACCGAGGTGCTTAACGGCCTCGGCATAGACAACGGCCTCCTAAACTACCACCTCGACAGCCTCAGGGAACTCGTCACGAAGGGCGGAGACGAAAGGTACACCCTCTCAGACTACGGCAGGGCGGCCCTCAGCCTCAACAGACGGATAGAGGACCCGCCCGAGACTAACAGAAAGAACTCACGGGCTGCGTCCTCCACGGTCAAAGCCCTGCTCGTCGTACTGCTCGTCGCGTCCGTCGCGTCTGCGGCCCTCTACGTCGACCTCAGCGGAAAGTACAGCGCCCTTGACGCGGACCACGAGGCTCAGGGCAGGCGCCTAGCCGCCCTGGAGGCCTCCTTCAGCCGCCTGGCAGGGGCACAGGGCCTCGTCAACGTCACACTGGAGGAGCCAAGCTACACGAGGGTGAGCGGCGTCCACGTCGTCTCAGGCTACTACCTTGATACCGCGAGGATCTTGAAGACCGTCTCCAAGGGCGAGGACAGCTACTCAGGCTACGTCACGGAGGGGGATCCCATCGCCTTCATCTACTCCCCGGAGGACGGACTCACCCTGGAGGTCACGGCCCTCCTCCAGCTCCCCGAGAACAGGAGCGTGCCCCTCACGGTGCAGGCAGGCTCGCCGCTGGAGGAGGTAGCCAAGGGGGCGCAAGGCAAGCTCCCCATCGTCGGATCGGAGAGCCTCACAGGCTACGGCTTCTACAGGATCACCCTCCCCACGAGGGGCTGGTACACCATCCACACCCAGGGTCCCATCTCGGTGTTGGGCCAAAAGAATTGGAGCTACACGAACCCACCCGGCTTCGAGTATAACCTTAAACTTCAGTTTAGGGTGACGCATAACGGAAACCCGATGCTCTTCGCCGTCAGGCCCCTGAGCCGATAAAAAGGGGATTAAATCTCAATGATCCGCTAACCGTGAGGAACACTATGATCATACGAGCGGCTCCTCGTTTCAAGAGCTGTGGAAGAGATGACTATTGAGATGATATTCGACTTGACGGGTTGTATTGAGCAGTTCTTTATAAATAGTTGTTCACTACACTGAACGCGCGTGCGGCGCCTCTGCCTTCATACATTTTCAGGTAATGCTTTTTTTTCCATCTTTATAATCTATTTTCAGGAGTATTCATAAATAGTATTCATTTATTGTTGCTCATATGATTCGCCACTTTTCCGTGGGCGGGGCCGTTGGGCGTCCTCAGTCCTTGGGCTTCTGAGGGATGGCGAAGGTGAAGGTTGTGCCCTCGCCCGGCTTTGACCTCACGGTTATCCTGCCCCCCTGGACCTCCACCGCCCTCCTGCAGAAGGCGAGGCCGAGGCCGAGACCCTTCGACTTCGTCGTATAGAGCACCTTGAACAGTTTCGGGAGCTCCGCCTCCGGGATGCCGACGCCCGTGTCCGAGACGCTGACGACGACATCTCCCCCCTTCAGCTTGGCGGATATCCTGAGGTCGCCCTCGCCCTGCATCGCTTCGACGGCGTTGCCCGTCAGGTTTTCCAGCACCCTCCTCACCCTAAACTTGTCGAGCTGCACGGCTTCCAGGTTCTTGCCAACCTCCAACTTGACCTTTACCTTGGCGGGGGGCGGCGACTCTTCGAGGACAATCCTGATCAGGGCTCCGAGGTCGACGGCTTCGATGTTGAGCGGCGTATCCCTGGTGTCGGAGCGGAAGCTCTCAAGCATCTCATTCGCCCTAGTGCAGGACTCCTCGATAGTCTTTAGCATCTTGTCGGTGAGATTTGGCTTCATCTTTATGATGGTTGTGGCGTTCCTGATCACCTGTATGGGGCTTCTCAGGTCGTGGGCGACCATCGCCGAGATGCGGCCCGCCGCCGCCAGCTGGTCGGCGTCACGGAGCTCCGCCGTCTTCTCCTCCACGAGCCTCTGGAGCGTCTCGACGCGCCTCACTCTGCTGATGGCGGAGGAGGCGTGCGTCCCCAGGGTCTCGACGAGCCTCATGTCCTCATCCGTGAAGGCGCCTTGATTAAGGCTCTCGACGTTGATTACAGCATCGGCTCTGCCGTCCAAGATGACGGGTACGACGAGATCCGACTTCATCGTCGGCTCACCGTCCTCGCCGAAGATCGCTGAAAAGTAATCGGGGTCGGATGATACATCGTTGACGAGTTGGGTCTTTAACGTCCTGATCGCCCTGGCGCTGACACTCGGCTGGTCGAGGCGGACGCTGAGCCCTTCAGGCAGTGTGACGCCGCGGGTCCTCGTGAACCTTATGGAGCCTCCGTCGACGACGCCGATGCTGACAACGCCGAAACCAAGGACGCCTGTGAGGGTCTCGACGACTATCCGCCAGATAGAGTCGAGGTCCTGCGCCTCCGAGAGCTTCATGGCACTGGCGTGGAGGGCCGCTAGCTTCTCTCTCCCCCTCCTCTCCAATTCGAAGAGCCTGAGCCTGACGATGGCGGAGGAGACGTGCTCCGCGTAGATCTCGAGGAGCCTCCTGTCCAGATCGGTGAATGCGTTGGGCTTGATCTCCTCCAAGTTTATGAGCGCCACAACCTCGCCGCCGACCTTGACGGGGACGGCGAGCTCTGAGAGTATCGTTTCGTCGGCGACGCGGGTGTAGTCGCCGTTTAGCCTCGTGTCAGGGATGAACTGGGTTTCACCCGTCCTGGCGGCCCTCGTGGTCACACCTGGACCGTTGATGGGGAACTCGGCCTCGTTCACTTCGGCCCCTTTCAATATCCTGAACTTTAAGAAGCCATCCTCGACGAACCCGAAGCCCCCCATGCGAAAGCCGAGGACTGTCTCGATGGAGTCCAGGGTGATCTTTGCAATCTCGTCAGAGTTACCGGCATCGTCTAGGCCGGCGATGTGCCTCTGGAGCGCCTCAAGCCTCTCCTCGTACCTCTTATGTTCTTCTTGCTCCCTTAACCCTCGGATGGCGGATGCGACGTGTAGCGATAATGTCTCAAGGAGGTTCTGATCATGCTCGGAGAAGGCGTCGATCTGCCCGCTCTCTAGGTTGATGACGGCGACAGCCTGCCCATCGACCTTTACCGGCACAGCTAGCTCAGAGAGAGGCTGGTAGGCACCTTCGGCGGTTCCCAGCACGAAGTCCTTTTCTCGACGTATATCTCCTATCCGCTGAGTCTCACCCTTTTTCACGGCTCTGATTGTTATGCCGGGTCCCTCAAGGGGAAGCTCAACTATCTTGGGTTCGCCTGTTACACCTTTGAAGAGTAGGAATTTGAGGAACCCCTCGGAAACGACGCCGAAGGCTCCTTGTTCGAAGCTAATAATTCGCTCAAGTGCCTTGAACGTCGTCTCCCCGATCTCCTCCAGCGTCAAAGCCCTGCCCAGCTCTGTTGCGTGTCCGTGCAGGACCTCAAGCCGATCTTCGTAATGTCGACGTTCCTCCTCGTTCCTGAGCCTTAACATCGCGGAGGCGACGTGCTCAGCGAATATTTCGAGAAGTCTCTTGTCCTGCTCGGTGAATGCGTTGAGTTCGCTGCTCTCGATGTTTATCAGGGCGACGACCTTTCCCCGGACCTTGACCGGGGCATCGAGCTCGGATAGGGAGCTTGCAGCTGCGTCTGGTTGACCGGATAAGAAGTCTTTGTCCATGCGGACATCAGGTACAAGCTGGGTCTCCCCCGTTCTGACGGTTCTTACTGTGACCCCGGGACCATCGAGGGGCAGCTTAACCATGCTTTGACCGCCAAAGTTCTTGAAATAGATGAAGTTGTCCTCGACGACGCCAAAGGACCCTCTATCATATCCGAGGGTCTGTTGTACGGCTCTGAATGTGGCGGCGGTCACGTCGTCGATGTTGGTGGCCATTCCGAGCTCGTATACGTGTCTGTGGAGGGTCTCCAGCCTCTCCTCGTATCTCCGCCGCTCGGTCTGCTCATGAAGCCCTTGGATGGCGGATGCGACGTGCCCGGCCAAGATCTCCAGCAGCTTCTCGTCCTGCTCGTTGAAGGCATTAGGATGTCCGCTGACGATGCTGATTAAGGCCACGACTTCGTTCTTCACCTTGATTGGGACATCAAGTTCAGACCGAATATCGAAAAACTCTTTCTCAGGCCCTGCAATGAAATCTGGTTCCATTCTGGTATCGGACACGAACTGTGTCTTCCCGGTCCTGACAGCCCTGATGGTAGTGCCTGGACCATCCAAGGGCAGACAAAACTCTTTCCATTGAGGCAGGCCTCTTCCCCGAATGAAGCGCAAGGTATCGTTATCTACTATGCCAAAAGAAGTGTCACTGAACCCAAGGGCATCTTCTATGGCTTCGAGCGTAGACTCCGAAATCGTCTCCATGTCGACGGATGATTCCAGCTCCACAGCATGTGTATGGAGGGCTTCGAGCTTCTTCTCATACTGTTTCGACTCAGTAACATCACGAAGGATGTGTTGAACCGCATTCTTACCTTCATAAAGTATCGGCGATGTGTAGTCAACCACGTCGCGGATACTTCCGTCTGCCCTCTGCATCCTGAACTCGTGCTTTGACGGCACATCCTCTCCTCTTTCTCGGGAGCGCATTCTCTGAAGTATTGCCTCTCTCTCCTCGGGAAGCACATTTTTCAATACATCTGATCCAATTAGTTCTGAGGGGTCGCTTAGCCCTATGAGCTCGGCCCTTTTCGGATTGGCGTAGACGATCTCAGTTCCCCTGGTTACGGAGATGGCATCAGGTGAGTTCTCTACAAGGGTACGATAACGTTCCTCTGAGGCTCTTAACATCTCCAAATAACGGAGTCTCGATATTACTGAGGCGATGTGCTCTGCCAAGATCTCAAGAAGTTTCTGGTCCTCTTCTGTGAACGCGCCAAGACTGGTGCTCTCAAGGTTGATGATGGCGACGACTTCGTCGCCGACCTTTACTGGGACTGATAGCTCGGAGAGGGATATTAGCCGTTCTTCAGGGAACGCCCTGATAAAGTCTTTATCCAATCGAACGTCGGGTATTCGCTGGGTCTTGCCCGTCTTCACGGTCCTGACTGTGACACCTAGTCCGTCTAGGGGCATCTCGAGGTGCTTAGCTGTCTCGAAGCCCCTCAAGTGAAAGTAGCGAATGAGGCCATCCTCAACTACACCGAAGCCCCCCCGGGTGAAGCCAAAGACCAGCTCTATCGCTTCAAACGTCCTTTTCGCGACCTCATCAATGTTCTTAGTCTTGCCCAGCTCCGTTGCGTGCTTGTGGAGGGTTTCTAGCCTAGCCCCGTAGACGTTCCGCTCGGTAACGTCCCTCGCGAAGGCGAGGACAGCGGGCTTGCCCTCGTACTGGATGGAGGTGCTGTTCGTCTCCACCTCGACCCTGGTTCCATCCCTAACCCTGATGCTGTAGACGTGCCTGCTGGGGTGGCTCTCCCCCCTCTGCATCCCAAGCGTCCTCTTCTTTACCGTCCCCAAGTCCTCTGGGTAGTGAAACTCGAGAATATCCTTCCCGATCACCTCCGAGGGGTCCTCGAAGCCGAAGAGCTTGGCTCCGCTCCCGTTGATGTAGGCGATCCTGGTATCTACCAAGACAATGACCGCTTCCATGCTCGCGTCTAGGAAGCTCCTGAACTGGTCGACCGAGCGGCTGGGCTTACGCATGTTGACCGGTTAAAAATATGTGAGGGTGTTTTAAAGGGTTGAGGCTTCCTTGTGCCTCCTGGGCGGGGCTGGGAGGGCCGAGAGGAGGAGACCGCCACGCTCGGTGATCCTGTAGACGCCCCTGGCCGGCCTGTCCAAGTAGCCCTCCCCGAGGAGCTACTCGAGGACCGCCTGGGCCCTCCACGGCGTCGAGCTCTGCACCACGATCCTCGTCAACGGCGTCCACCTCATGGGCCCGGACTCCAGGGCGCCGAGGATGGCGGCGACTGTGGCGAGGCAGGCTGTGAGCCTCTCCATGGCTAGCCGTACCTCTTCCGCTCGTCCACATGTACTTGTGGAGCTAATTATAGAGAGCCCGCCTCTGAGCCCGTCAGACTAGGTAGCCCAGGTCGCGGAGGTACCTGCGCACGGCCGACTTGACGAAGTCGGGGACGCTGGTGTAACCGTGCTTTCCGCTGGTGATTACCTCCTCTATTTTTTCGGCGAGGTTCTCAGGCAGGTTGACCGTGTGGTACTTATACTTCTTGTTGTCGGACATTCTGTTTAAATTCACACTTCATTGGTTTAAAAATCTTTATATTACTTTAAATAAATAATTAATTTTAGCTAAAAGGTGTTTGGATGGAGAGCCCCGGCATGAGGACCCTGACCACCTTCCTGAGGCAGGTGGAGAGAAACGCACCGGTGAACTTCTCAAGGCTCTGCGCCGAGCACGGAAGGGGGTACGAGATGGTCAACCGCTACATAAGCTACTGCCTCGGTAATGGGCTGATAAGGGTCGTAGCCGAGAGGAGGACGAGGGGAAGGTACCCCTCAAAGACAGTACGAACTGAGCCTGAGAGGAGCCACGCTCCTGAGCCTACTTGGAGAGAAAGAGGTGGAGGCCCCTCGGCCCCCTCACGCCTTACCGTAGACCGGGACCGCGGCGCCGCTGATGGGCTTCGCCTTCTCGGAGGCCAGGAAGATGATGACCTCGGCTATCTCGACCGGGTCTACCCACTTGGAGTGATCGGTCTTTGGGAACATCTCCCTGTTCGCGGGCGTATCTATTGTGCTCGGCATGACGCAGTTAACGTTTATATCGTACCTTGAGACCTCCTCGGCGAGGGCCTCAGTCAGGGTGATTATCCCCGCCTTGGAGACAGCGTAGGCGCCCGAGTTGGCCCTCCTCCCCCTCTGGGTCGCCGTCTTGGCGGAGACGCTCACGATCCTCCCGTAGTCCTGCTCCATCATCCTCGGCAGGACGGCCTTCGAGCAGAGGAATGCCGACTTCAGGTTGACGTCCATGAGGCGATCCCACTGCCCCACCTCGGTCTCTGCGAGGCTCCTGCCCCCCTCGTAGGCGCCCGCGATGTTCAGCAGGGCGTCCACGCGCCCGTACCTCTTCAACACCTCATCGACCAGCTTAGTCACGTCTGATGAATCTGTCACGTCCGCCTCGAAGCCGCTGAGGTTGGAGGGGGCGCCGCCGACGAGGCGCTGTAGCTCCTCGAACCTCTCCCTCGTCCTGTAGACCGCGGCGACCCTCGCTCCCTCCTCCATGAGCCGCTTGGCGACCACCCTCCCGAGGGCCCCCGTGGAGCCGGTCACTATAACGACCCTATCGTTCAGTAAAAATTTTCACCCATACGATCACGGGGAAGGACGACTTATCACCATTATTGATCCTGGAAAGACACCTCGACTGGGCTGCCCCGTGAGTGGCTGAGCTCCCATAATAAAGATGCGGGAAAGGGGGAAGGGCGACGTCCGCCTCATGGTACCTCGAATGGGCCGGGCGGGGCGTGTCCGTGGGTCAGCGCGTCCCTGAAGAGCTGGTTCCAGACGTCCTTCTCGAGGATGACCTCACGCTTGATCACGGCCTCGTTCAGGTTCCTGAGCAGCTCGTGGTGCCTGTACTCGTCATCCCTGATGTGGTTGAGCATCATCACTATCCGCTCGTCCTTGATCACCTTCAGGAGCCCGTCGATCTGCCTCAGCATCTTGACCTCGGCGGCCTCGTGATCCTTCAGGCTCTTCTCGAGCTGGTCGTACTCAGTGTCGGTGATGCTGAGGCTCCTCCCGGAGAGGATGTAGGCGCATGCCTTGAAGAGGCCAGCGTGCTTCTTGGAGTCGATGGCGACGGAGTCTATGATCTCGCGGAGCGCCTCGTTTCCGAGGCCCCTGAAGTCCTTGTCGAGCTTGACGGCGTAGTCCTCCTCGAACCTCGCGTACCCCTTAAGCTTCTCCACAGTCGGGTCTTTCTTGCTCATTAGAACACCAATAGAGGCGTTGGGAGCCATTTGTAATAAACCTTTTTTTTAACCCCTCTCAGCTCAAAAACGCCTTTATCGCCCCTCGCAGTATAGCGGAGATGCCTGTCTCGTTCTATTCGTCGCAGCTGGTTGCGCCCCATTGGACTGATAGTCCTGTGCTCCGCCTTGTCGCGCCGCGCGCGATCTAATTCGAGGAGACGTCTTATGGAGGAGCCTCTGTCCTTGTGAGGAGACGAACGTTCAGCCTCGTCAATTTTAGCTTCCGCTCGACGTAGCTTCTGACCTCATCGGCGTCGAAGGGGAGGCACGAGAAGACGTCGACGCTTATCTTGTTCCCCTCGTCGAAGGTGTGGACGCTTATGTGGCTCTTGTCGATGACTACGAAGCCCGTCCAGCCCGGGTTGTCGGGGCGGCCCCTGACGACCACAGGGCCGGCGAGGATGCTCATCCCTATCCTGCCGGGGAGCTCCAGGAGAACACCCTCAACCATCTCCCTGTCGACGGGTGCCTCAGTTGCACCGTCCATGATAAGGTGGAGGCCGATCATACCTGAACCTCGACGGGAAACCATCATATAAAGATGCGCTCAAGTATCGTGTGATGAGGGCCGGCAAGACCAGCATCAGGATAGTCCAGGGGGACATAACGAACCAGGACGTCGACGCCGTCGTGAACGCCGCGAACAGCAGCCTACTCGGAGGCGGAGGCGTCGACGGCGCCATCCACAGGGCGGGGGGCCCACGCATCCTCGAGGAGTGCAGGGAGATCAGGCGCACCCGCTACCAGGACGGCCTCCCCACGGGCGATGCAGTCATCACGACCGGCGGCAACCTGAGGGCCCGCCACGTGATCCATACCGTCGGCCCTGTCTGGGCGGGCGGCGGGTACGGCGAGGAGAAGGAGCTCGCCAAGGCGTACAGGAGCTCCCTCATGGTCGCAGAGGAGAACGGCCTCAGGTCCGTCGCCTTCCCCTCCATAAGCACAGGCGCCTACGGCTACCCGAAGGAGGAGGCCGCCACCGTCGCCGTGAAGGCGGTCGGGGACTACCTGCGGGGAGGCTCTAACATAGAGGAGGTCGTCTTCGTCCTCTACGGCCCCCAGGACTACAGCCTCTACATGGAGCTGGTGCCGCGGATATTCGGCGAGTGACTACGCCTACCGAATTCTGGCAACGGATCACGGTTTAAATGCCCTGAAGCCTCAGGCTCCATCATGGTAGACGAGAAGCTTATCGCCGAGATCAGGCAGAGGGCCCACTTCAACGACAGACACAGCGGCTGCAGCCAGGCGGTCCTCCTGGCCCTGCAGGAGGGGCTCGGCGTCGGTGACCAGGAGTCGTTCAAGGCGGCGACCGTCCTCTCCGGCGGCGTCGCAAGGCGCGGAGAGACCTGCGGCGCCCTCCTCGGCGCCCTTATGGCGCTCGGCCTCGTGAGGGGCAGGGAGAGGATGGAGGACACGCCAGCCTACGTCGCCGCCATGGCAGACGCGGACAGGCTATGCGACGAGTTCCAGAGGAGGCTCGGGGAGGAGTTCGGCTTCGAGGAGCCCCTCAGCTCGATGCTGTGCCGGGAGATACAGACGAGGATATACGGGAGGAGCTTCGACATCCGTGACGACGAACAGAGAAATGCCTTCTACGCAGCTGGTGGCCACAGCGACGAGGGCTGCTACAAGGTCTGCGGCATCGCGGCGGAGGTCGCCGCCGAGAGACTGCTCGGTTCGGGCTAGCCCATCCAAATTATTTAATTTTGCCTATATTCAGGCAAAAATAACCTATATTAGGCAAAAGTAGCGATAATGTTTATATCCTGAGAGCTTCCCGAGACCAACAGTAACTGAGAGTGGAAACATCCGCTTACGTAGCCGTCGATGAATCTGGTTCAGTCAGATCTTGGGACGTGTCGGTGAATAATTTTACATGGAGAAGACGCAACGCCGTGAGCCTCGACTTAGGCGCGAGCTCGGGCTCTTCAGCACCACCATGCTTGGGATGGGCGGGGCCATATGCGCAGGGGTCTTCGTCACCCTCGGCTACGCCTCGACCCTGGCGGGCACGAGCCTGATCCTGGTGATGGTCTTCGGCGGCGTCATAAACCTCCTCACGATGCTCAGCTTCGCAGAGCTCGGCTCAGCCCTGCCACACGCCGGCGGCGAGTACACCTTCGTCAGGGTCGCCTACGAGGGCTTCATGCCCTTTGCCACGGGCTGGTTCGAGTGGACGAGCAACATCTTCTACGCCTCGTTCTCAGCCCTCGGCTTCGGGAACCTCCTCTCCTACGTCTTCCCCGGGGTGAATGTGCCCCTCGTCGCCGTCGTGACCATCCTCGCCTTCACCCTCCTCAACATCAAGGGGATTAAGGAGGCGGGGCTGGTGGAGGCTGGGATGGTCCTCGTCCTCCTCTGTATCTTGGTCGCATTCATAGCCAGGGGGCTCTCGACGCCCTCGGTGACGGACCTCGCCATCTCCTCGCCTCAGGGCCTCTTCGGCCTCCTCAGGGCGTCCGCCTTCGTCTTCGTCGTTTACCTCGGGGGCGAGGCGATCGTCGCGGCCCAGGCCGAGATCAAGAGCCCGGAGAAGAACATCTCGCGTGCCATCGTCATCTCATGCCTCGCCCTCATCGTCATATACACCCTGATAACGTTCGTCGTCTTCAGGACGGTCACCCCTGAGGAGCTAGCCTCGCAAGCCTCGCCCCTCTCATTCGTCGCCGACCGCCTCATGGGGGGCACCGGAGTGGTGTTGATAACCTTCGCCGGCGTCGTGGCGGCGCTGACGTCCGTCAACACCTCGATCATGGCGCAGGCCAGGGTGGCGTACGCGATGGCGAGGGACGGCTACTTCCCCTCCTGGTGCCACAGGCTACACGGAAGCTACTGCACGCCCTACATCGCCACCATCCTCGGCTCATCCGTAGCCGTCGCCACGGCCCTCCTCGGCGGCATCAACTTCGTCACATACGCCACAGACTTCGGCTTCATCATGGGGTTCATCTTCGTCAACCTCGCCCTGATGAGCCTCAGGTCGAAGATGCCTCTGCTCAAGAGGCCGTTCAGAGTGCCCCTCTACCCCGTGACGCCGATCCTTGGGCTGGCGACCTCCCTCCTCCTCATAGCCTTCCTCGACGCGACGACCCTGATCATGGGGGCCATCCTCCTGGTTGCCGGGGGCGTCATCTACAGGGTGAGGATGAACGGAAAGAGGCTTGGGGCCATCGACCTCGAGGACGAGGCGGGGCGAGGCGTCGGGGTAAGAGATTAATATCAGCCGCCTGAATTTTAGGGGTGCACGCGGCCGTAGTCTAGCCTGGTAGGATAGCTGCCTGCCACGCAGCAGACCCGGGTCCAAATCCCGGCGGCCGCACCAATGAATAGTTTAGAATGGACCTTTTTTAATGATATTCACGTTTAGCTCATCTGTTTCCGGTCGCTGTTTTGGCTTTTAAGAGCTCCCTTTATATGGAGGACAACCTTAAATTATGGTGGAATAAATTTTTTATGGTGAAATAACCTTGGAGATGGGTGTCGAGGTCAAGAGGATCGATTCTCAGGGCCGCCTAATTCTACCCGCGGATTGGCGCGAATCCGAGGTGGGTGAGAGCAGGGAGCTGTACATCGTGAAGAGGAAGGGGTACCTGAAGATAATCCCGAGACGCACAGTGGATCTGACCGAGGACTTCGACAGGGTCGACCTGGGCGTCGAGGCCCTCCGATCCTGGAAGGAGTTCGAGAAGAGGTTCTCCGAGGCGGGCCTATGAGATTCCTGGACGCGAACGTCTTCATCTACGCCTACTATAAGCCGGGGAGGAGGCTCACCCAGAGAGAGGAGAAGATGAAGGAGCAGGCCAAGAAGATTATCAGCTCCATATCCCAGGGGAGGGAGGAGGTGATGATCACAGTAGTGCATCTCTCCGAGGTGGTGAACATCCTGAAGCACGGCATGCCGTCGGAACGCCTGACGAGCGTCATCCTGGGCTTGTTCATGCTGGACAACGTGAGGATACTGGGGGTGAGCAGGGACGCGTACTTCGCCGCGGCCGATCTGGGAGGCGACCTGAAGATCGACCCCAACGACGCCTTAGCCGTGGACGCCATGAGGCTGAACGACGTGAAGGAGATCTACTCATTCGACGAAGACTTCGAGATGATGGAGGGGCTGACGAGGCTCCCCAGGCCAGAAGGGGAATAAAAAACCCAGGGAGCCGCACCAACCCTTCTGAAAAAACATTAAGCGCCGATCAGCGGATAATGTCCGTGAGGGTCTTCGTGGCCGGCAAGAGGTGGGCGGGGATCTTCCCGGCGCTGAGCACCCCCACAGACAGGAGGGGGAGGCTCGACGAGGCGGGCTACAGGAGCATGGTGAGGCGGAACATCGACTGGGGCGCCCACGGCCTCTGCGCCTCCATCATCGCGGGGGAGTTCTACAAGTTCACGGAGGAGGAGAGGATGAGGGTCTTCGAGGTCGCCGTCGACGCGGCCTCGGGCGAGGCCCCCGTCCTGGCAGGCGTCAGCCACACCGGCACCGAGCCCGCCGTGATGCTGGCTAAGCACGCCGAGGACGTCGGCGCGGACGGCCTCGTCATGATGCCGCCCTTCTTCGGCCGCAACATGTCACGGGCCATGATCTTCAGCCACGTCGGCGCAGTCGCCGCCCGCTGCGGCCTCCCCATAATGTTCCAGGACGCCGAGGACGCCACGGGCGTGAACATCTCCCCGACCCTCTACATGGCGTTAGCAGAAGAGTACAGCAACGTCGTCTCCGTCAAGGTGGAGGGCTCCGGGACCCTGGACAAGGTCGCGGACACGAGGAGGCTCCTCGGCGACAGGCTCACCATCTTCGGCGGGATGGCGGCCCGGCTCATGATTCAGGAGATGGAGCTCGGCGCAGACGGCAACATCCCAGACGCCTGCCTCACCGACGTGCTCGTCGGGGTCTACAACTACATGAGGGCAGGAGACGCGAGGAAGGCGAAGGAGATCTTCGGCCGGTACAAGGTCTGGGTCGACTTCCTCGGGGCCCACGCCGCCTCCTCAGCCGAGGTCGAGAAGGAGACGCTCAGGCTCCGAGGCGTAATAAAGTCGTCTCAGACGCGGGCGCCGAACATTCCACTCGGAGACGAGGCGAAGAAGGAGCTCAAGGAGCTGCTCAAGGGGATAGTCGGCTAGAGCCTCTCACCGTTCACCTTGACACCGTCCAGGGAGCCGTGTAGGACGTCTATACTCCATTCGAGCTTCCCCGTCTCGAGGTCCCTCCTCTGGCTGTAGGTGCCCCAGGCTGTGCCCGTGCTCCAGAAGCAGCGGAAGTCGTCGCCGTTGATCCTCGGGGCGAAGCTCATCCTCTTCTCAGCCATGTCGCACTGGAAGCCGCTGAGGGAGAGGAGGAGACCCCAGCTCGACATGCTGCGGGCGTAGTGGTGGCCGCACTCGACCTCGTTCCAGGGGTTGCGCCTGACGCCGTCGTGCCTGTCCCTGACAGCCTTAGACAGGGTGAGACCCTCGTCGACGAGCCCCTCGACGATGAGGTGGGATGCGACCTGGTACTCTACACCCGTCCAGACCTCGTGGCTGTAAGGGAACGGGGTCTTCGGCCTGCCGCCCCGAGGCCAGGTGCAGAGGAGGAGCCCCGCCTCGTCGTTGAGCGCGTAGGTCCTCTGGGTGTTGTCGTGGCGGCTGAAGTCGGCGAGGAGGTTATGCTTGAAGACCGAGCCTATCGCCTTCTTCACGTGCCTCGGCGGCATGAGGTAGCCGAGCCCCGAGAGGTGGGCGTTTAGCTGCCCCAGGAGCTGGTCGGCGAGGCAGCCTTCTCCGTGCTGGTACCTGTAAGCGTCAACGTCCCCGAGCCTCTGGACGTAGTATTCGCCGTTCCAGAGGAGCCCGTCGAGCCTCCTCCTCCCCTTCTCGAACAGAGTTGAGTACCTCTCGGCGGCCTCGTAGTCTCCCGCCGCCTCAGCCATCTTCGAGGCTGCCCTCAGGGCGCCGAGGTACATGACGCCGCTGAGGGGGTTCGGGCCGTAGAACTGGATGTCGTACGTGTTGTGCTGCCTGCCGTCGGCGACGCCGTCCTCGTCCGGGTCCCAGGTCCTGATGCTGTGCTCCATCGCGAGCCTCGCCATGGGCCAGAGCCCTGCCATCCAGCCGGTGTCGCCGCTGAGCCTCCACTCCCTGTAGAGTCTCATGATGCTCCCGCACTGTCCGTCGGAGGCGGGGTCGGCGGTGTCCAACGCCTTCTCGCCGGGGAAGGCGCGGTATGCCCGGAAGTTCATCCTCCCGTCCCCGTCGGTCTCCCGGCCGAACTCGGTCTCCCTCATCGACCGCTCCAGGCTCGGGAAGAGGTAGGCGAGGGTCTGTGCGTAGTTCCAGACGTGGGTGCAGTTGCCGCTGCAGCAGCCTGCGTCGTCGAAGCATCCCTCGTAGGCGAAGAAGGAGCCGTCCTCGAGCCAGAAGCATGTGCTGCTCCTGATGACGGTGATGTTGGCCGAGATGGCGTCGAGGACGTGGGCCGGGAGGGTGGAGCCGAAGAGGGCGCCGTGGAAGCTCCGGGTCGTGGAGTCCAGACGCTCGAAGTATGATATCAGGTACCTGGCGACGCCCCATGCGTCGTCGAACCTGGCCGCGTACCTGTTCCTCACCGTCCCGCAGCCGCAGTCTCCATGCGATGAGAGCCTCTGGTTCCAGTTCCTGACCCTGTTCGGGAAGAACCACGAGAGGATGAACCTGAACTCCTTCGACCCGCCCGGCTCTATGGATTCTACGGCGCCGATGCTCCCGACGTCCGTGCTGCCCTCCCCCGAGGGCTCCGAGTAGCCGAGGTCCGTGAGGAGGCCGTCGCCGGACAAGTCGTCCCAGAACTCGCGGAGGTTGTCCCACCAGCCGGCCCTGAGCCAGTGCCTCTTGTAGGTGACCCGCCGATTCGTGGTGGCGAGGGCCATGCCCCCGTGCAGGAGGCTGCCCTCCCCGTGCTTCACTGAGTGGAGGTGTAGCCCCCTCAGCCCCTCCTCGTCCCTGTACTCGTTGATGTTCCCGCTGAGGCCGTCGCCCCTGACCCTGCCGAACTCGTCGAGGCCTGTATAGCCGACGGCGTTCATGAGGGAACCAGCGACTGTGACCTCCACGGGCTCGCCGCCTGTGTTTCTGGCCCTGTAGGTGAGGACGGCGGCGGGCAACCCAGAGTCGTCCGGCTCGTGGGGGATGAAGGGAGTGTAGGCCTCGAGGCTCACCTCGACTGGCAGGGTCTCGTCCTCGAACTTCACGTAGGCGAAGGGGTACTCGCCCATGAGCCTCGAGTCGCTGATGTGGGGGAGCCCCGCCGCCGTGTTGGGGTGGAATCCGTGGGACTCCGCGAAGGGCGGGACCAGCCTCCCCTCCAAGACCCTAGCGTCCGGCTTCCCGTCACCCTTCACCACGGCCATCGAGAAGAACGAGTAGGGGAGCTTCTGCCCCTTGGCCGAGCGGTTGAAGATCTCCCAGTCCCTTAGGTCGCCCCGCGAGCCAAGGGAGACGTTCCCGGTGCCGATGCCGCCGAGGAGGAAGGCGGCCTGTGTCGCCTCGCGGCCGAACCACCTCTGGGGCCCCATCTCACCGAGGACCCTCCTCGGATAGAGCCTCTTCGCCATGAAACCACCGAGCTTCTCTAAGCCTTCCGTTCAGAAAACACTTGCCTCAGGCTAGACCCCTATTTTTTCATGTTCGTAAAGCCCACGAGGGCCCGCCGACGCGGGACTAGGCTTTATCTCACCACCACGAGGTAAAGGGTGGGGGAGAATGTTGGAGAACCTCAGGGTCGGCTTCATAGGGTCAGGCTTCATAGCCAGGTTCTTCGTCGACGCCTGGACCGGCGTGAGGGGCGCGGACATAGCGGCGATCTGCAACCCCAACGTCGAGTCGGCGAGGGTTTTATCATCCTACGCTGAGGGGCTGGGCCTCGGTAGGCCTGGAGTCTACGCGGGCATCCATGAGATGCTTTCGGGCGGGGCAGTCGACGCCGTCTGGATACTCAGCCCAAACTACGCCAGGCTTGAGGCGGCGAAAGCCGTCGCCGAGGAGGCGGCCCAGGGGAGGCGCGACATCGTCGGTGTCTGCTGCGAGAAGCCCCTCGGCAGAAACGCCGACGAGGCGGAGGAGATGGTGAGGCTCGTGGAGGGGGCTGGGCTCCTCCACGGCTACCTAGAGAACCAGGTCTTCGCCCCGTCGGTCGTCAGGGGCAGGGACGTGGCCTGGAGGCACGGAGCGCGGTCCGCGGGTCGCCCCTACCTGGCGAGGGCGGCGGAGGAGCACGGCGGCCCCCACAGGCCGTGGTTCTGGGACCCCAGGCGCTCAGGCGGAGGCGTACTCCTCGACATGGCCTGCCACAGCCTCGAGGTGGACAGGTTCCTCCTCTCGGACCCCGAGAGGCCGAAGGACGCCCTCAGGCCGGTCTCCGTGCAGGGCAACACAGCCTCGCTGAAGTGGACAAGGGAGCCGTACCTTTCGAGGCTGAGGATGGACTACGGCGTCGACTACTCGGTCGCCCCGGCCGAGGACTACGCCTCGGTCACAGTCGCCTACGAGGACGAGGACGGCTCCATGGTCCTCTCCGAGGCGAAGACGAGCTGGTGCTACGTCGGCCCAGGCCTCAGGCTCACACTGGAGCTCCTAGGCCCCGAGTACTCAGTGGCGGTCAACAGCCTCCAGCAGGAGCTGAGCGTCTTCCTCAGCCGCAACGTGGGGGCGCCGCCGTCCGAGGAGTTCGTCGAGAAGCAGGCAGCCGAGCAGGGGCTGATGCCTGTGGTCCCAGACGAGGCCGCCGCGTACGGCTACCTTGCCGAGACGAGGCACATGGCCGACTCGTTCCGCAGGGGCGTGGAGCCGGCTGAGACCTGGCGCGACGGCCTCATGATCGCGCGGCTCATGATGGCCGGGTACAGGTCCGCCGAGGAGGGCAGGACCATCGGGTTCAGCCCCGAGGCTCTTCGCGGCTACACGCCCAAGGTGGCGCTGGGGAAATGGAGGCCCTAGGCGACCCCATCCCATTTTTCTAGGGCGGAGGCTGATCCATGGAGAAGCTCACCAGGGCCAGCTTCACCCACCTCGGTAAGGTCCTCTACCCGGAGTCCGGTATAACGAAAGGTGAGGTGATAGGGTACTACATGAAGGCGGCGCCCAGGATGCTCCCCTACCTGAGGGATAGGCCGCTGGTGCTCAGGAGGTATCCCGACGGGGTGGGGACCGAGGGCTTCTACGAGCACGACGCCGGCCGCGGCGCCCCCGAATGGGTCAGGGTCTTCCGCCGCTACTCGGAGTCCTCGGAAAGGGAGGTCGGCTACGTCGTCTGCGACGACCTCGACACCCTCCTCTGGCTCGCCAACCTCGCCGCCCTGGAGCTTCACATCCCACTGAGCAGGGCGGACGCCCTGGAGAAGCCCGATCTCGTCCTCTTCGACCTCGACCCCCAGCCCCCCGCGACTTCGACAGACGCCGCGGAGGTCGCCCGCCTCCTCCACGGCAGGCTCGACTCCCTCGGCCTGAGGGCCTACGTCAAGACCTCAGGGAAGAGGGGGCTACACGTCGTCGTCCCCGTCCAGAGGAGGCACAGCTTCGGGGAGACGAAGGAGTTCGCGAGGATGGTCGGCCGCGAGACCGCGGCGGAGTCAGCGAAGGCTGTGACCGAGAGGGCGGAGAAGGCGCCCGGGAAGGTGCTCATCGACTACCCCCAGAACTCCCTGGGCCACACCATGGCCTGCCCGTACACCCTGAGGGCGGTCGAGGAAGCGCCGGTCTCGACGCCGCTTGCCTGGGGCGAGCTGGGGAAGGTTGAGCCCAAGGAGCTGAACATCAAGACGGCCCTCAGGAGGAGGAGGGACCCCTGGGAGGGGTTCTGGGAGAGCCCGCAGAGGCTCCCGAGGCTCAGGTCAGGCTAGCCCGAGCAGAGAGGCTATGACGAAGGAGACGCCACCATCGGGAAGTGCTGAGACGGAGGCGACTTCTACGGGGATCAGCCTCTCTTGACCTGGTATAGCTTCGCCCTGGCGACGGCGCCGACCTCCTTGAGGAGGCCCATCTTGGCGAGGCAGTAGACCATCCTCCTGGCGAGGGTTATCCTGAGCCCCGTGCGCCTGCTCAGCTCTCGGGCGGTGAAGGCGGTCTCGAGCTTCTCGGGCATGAGCCCCAGATAGTCCTCTGGGCGGCTGAAGGTGCGGGAGCCGACGACCCTGAGCAGGCGCCT
>Ga0315279_10001326_pt1 | contig 41689 bp, 40 predicted proteins | sample YL17G06_20_MG_FD_203694 | JGI IMG/M metagenome (GOLD analysis project Ga0315279, IMG submission 203694) | Sediment microbial communities from Yellowstone Lake, YNP, Wyoming, USA - YL17G06_20 | ecosystem: Environmental > Aquatic > Freshwater > Lake > Sediment | place: USA: Wyoming | collected...
ACGAGAAGTACCGGTTGGGTGCGGCCAGCACGCTGGATCTGCTGACCAGCCAGACGACGCTGACCCAGGCCCGGGTGCAGGAGGCGTCCTCGCTGGGCGATGTGAAGACCGCCGAGGCGGCCCTGGCTAAAGCGGTTGGGGAATAGATGGAACATCTAGGCTTACAGCCCTCCTCGGATCGAAATACCGTGCTGATCCAAGCCAGGGATCTGGTGAAGATCTACCAGATGGACGGGGAGGCGGTACACGCCCTGGACGGGGTATCGTTCGACGTAACGCCCGGGGAATACGTCGCGATCATGGGCCCCTCGGGGTCCGGGAAGTCCACGCTGATGAACCTTTTGGGTTGCCTGGACACGCCGACGTCGGGGTCGTACATCCTGGACGGAGAGGAGATCGCGAAGCTGGACGACAACGGGCTGGCGCGGATCCGGAACCGGAAGATCGGGTTTGTGTTTCAGACGTTCAATTTGTTACCGCGGGCCACGTCGCTACACAACGTAGAGCTTCCATTAGTTTACTCTGGGGTATCGGGGTTGGAGCGGAAGAAGCGTGCGATGGCGGCGATGGAGTCTGTGGGTTTGGGGCCGAGAGCCTTGCACAAGCCGAACGAGCTTTCGGGAGGGGAGCGCCAGCGGGTAGCGGTGGCGCGGGCCTTGGTGACGCATCCCTCGCTGATCCTGGCGGACGAGCCGACGGGGAACCTGGACACCAAGACGGGGAAGGAGATTATGGCCCTATTCGACAATCTTCATGCCCAAGGGAATGCGATCATCCTGGTGACTCACGACCGTTCGGTGGCCGAGCATGCCCGGCGGATCGTCATGATCCGGGACGGCAAGATCGAGAAGGAAGAGCACATTTCTCCCCCTGCGGGATGAAAGTAGCTCGGAACCGAAGAAGAACCTTGAGCTTCCGGACATGCTGCGGAGGCAAGGGTCTTGACGTTTCGGTTGGAGCAGGGTTATAATAAATTGTTAATACAAGTGAACTCCGTCTCATATTTTATTGTTAAATAGATGTTACAAATGAAAAAACAGAGGAATTTTGTTATCGCCGGGATCGCGATCCTGGCCATCGTAGGCATTGCCGTTGTCAGAATTGCCACACACCGTTCCGCCTCGGGCCAAAGGCGACCACCTGTTCCGACCGTACGAGTGGAAAAGCCGACCCGGGACACGGTCGCCAACACCCTGCAGTCCACAGGCGATGTAGTCTCGATTCAGCAGGCGGACATCTTTTCGAAGGTCAGCGGCAACCTCGACCGCGTCTACGTCAACCTGGGAGCTATGGTGAGTCGGAATCAGCTCCTGGCTTTGATCGACACCACCGAGTTGGCGCAACAAGTCCAGCAGACCGGCGCAATGTATTTCACCACCCAAACCGATTACCAGAGGAAGAAGCAACTGCTGGACGAGAACCTCGTGGCCAAACAGGATTTCGATAACGCCGAAGCCCTGTTGAAGGTCGCTCAAGCGAACTACGAAACGGCGAAAACCCGACTGGGGTATGCCCGCATTACTGCCCCGTTTGCGGGCACGATCACGAAGCGTTTTCTGGACCCGGGGGCCCAGGTTAACCCCAACGCCTCAACCCTGTTTACCCTGATGAATCTCGACAGCGTCAAAGTGGTGATCAACATCCTGGAGAAAGACGTTCCGCTCGTCACGGTCGGGAAGGAAGCGGTCGTCACGGCTGATGCCCTGCCCGATCGTCCGGTCGAGGGCTGGGTGGGAAGGCTCAGCCAGGCGGTGGACCCCGCGACCCGGACCATGGCCGCTGAGATCTTCGTCCCGAATAAAGACCACCGGCTCAAACCCGGGATGTACGCGACCGTCACTCTGATCCTCTCGGATCATCCGAATGCGATCACCGTTCCGGTCCAGGCGGTGCTCAAGGATGCCAACGGACCGTTCGTCTTTATCGTTGAAAACAAAATGGCGAAGCGAGTGCCGATTCAAAACGGGATCGAACAGGCCTCGCGAATAGAGGTCATCGCGGGCCTCTCCGGCTCAGAAAGCCTGATCACGACCGGCCAACAGTTTGTGCGTGACGGAGGCCCTGTTTCCGTCCAGCCGTAACCCCGAGGCATTCCAGTTATGTGGCTCACCCGACTCGCCCTCAAGTATCCGATCTCCACCTTCCTCATCGCCGTGACCATCCTGGTACTGGGGCTGGTGTCCTTGGGGCAGCTGCCCATTGACCTGCTCCCAGACATCAGCATCCCGGTGGTCTCCGTATCAGTTTACTATCCCGGAGCTAGCCCCCTGGACATGGAACAGACGGTGACCATGGCCATCGAGCGGGCCGTCAGTTCGGTCAACAACGTGGACTACGTCGAATCGACGACTCGGGAGGGAGTGTCCCGGGTGCGGATCAACTTGAACTGGGGGGCCAACCCCGACGTCGCCATGGTCGATGTGATCCAGCGGGTGAACAGGGCGATGCGGAATATGCCGACTGGGGTTTCCCAGCCGATCGTGCAGCGGTTCGACATCAATAGCCGGCCCATCTGCAACCTCGTGGTCTTCGGCGACATGGATCAGCGCGACCTGTACGACCTGGCCTCCAACGTCATCGAACCAGAGATCGAGCACCTGCCCGGCGTAGCCACGGCCCCGGTTTCGGGCGGACGGATCCGCGAGATCCACGTGACCATGGACCGCAACCGCCTGCAGGCGCTCCAGATCCCGGTCGAAAGTGTGCTTGCTGCGGTCGCCAATGCCAACCTCGTCGTTCCCTCCGGGGACATCAAGACCGGGCCGTTTGACTTCGCGCTCAAGACCGAAAGCCGGTTCAACATCGTCCAGCCGATGGAAAACATCGTTGTTAAGACCGTCAACAACGTCCCGATTCGGGTCCGGGACATCGGGGCGATCGAGGACAGCTACCAGGAGGAGACCGGGATCATCCGGATCAACGGCAAGCCGGGGCTTACTCTGGAGGTACAGAAGCTAGCCAACGCCAACACGGTCAACGTGGTGGACAACATCAAACGGGCGCTTCCCAACCTGCCCGGCATCCCCCCCAATGTCCGTATCTCCATGACGGCTGATCAGTCGAACTACATTCGCCAGACCATCTCCGGCCTGGGGCGCGAGGCCTTGCTGGGAGGGCTGCTGGCAATGCTGATCATCCTGGTGTTCCTCAGAAACGTGCGCGGGACGCTGATCGTGGTTGTGGCCATTCCCCTAGCGATTTTGATTACCTTCATCATGTTCCGGTTCGGGAACGTGACCCTGAATATCATGACTTTCGGAGGCCTGGCCCTGGCTGTGGGGAGGCTGGTCGACGACTCGATCGTCGAACTGGAGGTGATCTCCCGGCACTACAACTTGCGCCAGGAGGGCGAAACCCGGTTGCAGGCCACGCTGGATGCCGCCCGAGAAGTCGCTTCGCCCATTTTCATCTCCACACTCTCCACCGTGATCGTGTTCCTGCCGGTGGTCTTCCTCTCCGGGGTCGCGAAGCTGTTGTTCGTCCCGCTCACGCTCACGATCTCCGTGGCCTTGTTCGGGTCGTTCTTCGTCTCGCGGACAGTGACCCCTCTGATGTGTTTACAATTCCTGCCACCGGAGAAGGTGCTGGACCGCGAGTCCCGCAAGTTCTCCGACGGGCTGAGGGTCAAAACCCACGACGCGATCGAGCAGCTCGATGTCGGGTACGAGCGGGCTCTGCGCTGGACCCTGGGTCACCGGAGGCTGATCATCGGCGGGATCGCTGGAATGGGGATCCTGTCGTTGGTCCTGCTCAAATTCATAGGCACGGAATTCTTCCCGGACCAGGACGAAAGCCAGTTCGGCATCAGCATCAAGCTTCCCGTGGGCACGCGTTCCGAGTTGACCAACAAGGTCGCCAGCCAGGTGGAGAAGATCCTGCAGGAAAACGTCCCTGAGATCCAGGCCATGATCGCCAGTGTGGGAGTCCAGTCGGGCGGCGGGGGCAGAGGAAACTCTGGGTCCCACGCGGCCAACATCCAGGTGACCCTCGTGCAGCCCGACAGGAGGCACCGTTCGGTCTTCAAGATCGTCAACGCCATCCGTCCGAAGGTGACCAGGATTCCCGGTGCCACGACCTTCGTTAACTGGGGAGGCTTTCTCCGCTTCCTCTTAAACTTCGGGTCCAACGCACCGATCGATGTCGAGATCCAGGGATACGACCTTGCCACGGGCTCCCAACTGGCCAGCCAGGTCGCGGGGATCGTTCGCTCGACCCCCGGGGCCACGGACGTGCAGATTAGCCGGGAGGAAAACCTTCCGGAGGTGCGGGTGAAGATCGATCGGGATAAAGCTGGAGCCCTGGGGGTCAACGCCGGCGATATCGCCAACACCATCAACACCTGCATCGGCGGCTCGGTCGCTTCGGTTTACACCGACCCCGTGACCGGGAACGAGTACAATATCCTGGTCCGCTTGGATCAGCGCTACCGCTCGAGCCCCGAGGACCTGCGCAGCCTAGTCCTGGCCTCGTCCAACGGTCAGGCTGTGCTGTTGGGCAACGTCGCCACCGTGATCCTGGCGAACTCCCCGGTCCAGATCGAACATAAGAACCAGCAGCGGATTATCGATGTTGAAGGGAACGTATCCGGCCGTGACCTGGGCAGCGTCGCGAACGACATCAAACGGCAAATCCAGAAGATCACGATCCCGGCCGGGTTTACCGTGAAGGTTAGCGGAAATGTCGAGCAGCAGCAGCAGACCTTCCGCGACTTGATGCTGGCTTTTAGCCTGGCCATCCTCCTGGTCTACGTAGTGATGGCCTCCCAATTCCAATCGCTCTTAGACCCGTTCATCATCATGTTCACGGTCCCGCTGGGCATCGTCGGAGTCTTCTGGACCCTGTTCCTGACGAATACCACCCTATCGGTCACCTCGTTCCAGGGCGTCATCGTGATGGTCGGAATTGTGGTGAGCAATGGGATCCTGCTAGTCGATTATATGAATCGCCTGCGGATGCGGGGTATGCCCCTGCGCGAAGCAGTTCTGAAGGCCGGGCGGACGCGGTTGAAGCCGATTCTGATGACCTCACTGGCCACGGTCCTGGGCTTGATCCCGATGGCGATCGGGCTCGGCGGGGAGTCCACCCAGGCGCCTCTCGCGATCGCGGTGATCGGAGGCCTGACCGTCTCCACTTTTTTCACTCTGTTCTTTATTCCCTCTCTCTATACTGTGTTCGAGGAGCGGTTCAAGCGGAGACTGAACGGCGGGGAAGCCCCGGCCAAGCCGGCTTAGGCAGCACAACGGGCTAGATTCCCCGCGTCATCACTGCACGACCGCATTCCTTCCTGATTCCTCCCTGTTACCTCCATCAGCTCTGAAGCAGATTGTACCATAGAAATTTCCCATTGGGAGATTCTCCTGTTCACTGGTCCCCGGTAATGAGCCTTTCAAACCCCACCAACCCACCCGATTTACCGGATTTCCCAGCACAGAGAGGAGCAAGGATATTGATTTTAGAGAGATAAAGGGGTAAAATAATAAGATGGTTGATCGTTTCACTAAGGTAGATCGCTGCGCTCGGTAGAAATGGTAGAGACGTAAAGAAAAAGGTGAGATCCCGAAACAAGTTCAGGATGACAGGTCTATACCTGAGACATGATGAATCAAGTTCAGCATAACGAGTTGAGAAAGGTATGTTCGGTAATTTCCTAACCAAAATCTTCGGCAGCAAGTACGAGCGGGATTACAAGCGGATGGGCCCGATCGTGGAGGAGATCAACCGCCACTTCGGGGAATACGCCAAGTTCACGGACGCTGAGCTCCAGGCCAAAACCCCGGAGTTCAAAAAACGCCTGACCGAAGGCGAGACTGTGGACGACCTCCTGCCCGAAACCTTCGCGACCGTGAAGGATGCCTGCCGCAGGCTCCTGGGCAAGAAATGGCCGGTCGTGGCCATCGAGACCACCTGGGACATGGTTCCGTTCGATGTCCAGCTGATGGGCGGGATCGTGCTCCACGAAGGCAAGATCGCGGAGATGGCTACGGGGGAAGGCAAAACCCTCGTGGCCACGTTGCCCATGTACCTGAACGCTCTGGAGGGCAAGGGGGTCCACCTCGTGACCGTGAACGACTACCTAGCCCGGCGGGACAGCGAGTGGATGGGGGAGATTTACAAGTTCCTGGGTCTCACTGTGGGGTGCATCCAGACCCTGATGGAACCCGCCGAGAGGAGAAACCAGTACAACTGCGACATCACTTACGGCACGAACAACGAGTTCGGGTTCGACTACCTCAGGGACAACATGGCCGTGCGGGTGGAGGACAAGGTCCAGCGGGTCCACCACTACGCCATCGTGGACGAGGTGGATAGCGTGCTGGTCGATGAAGCGAGAACCCCGCTCATCATCTCCGGGGCCGTGGAGCACTCCACCCAGAGATACAGCGAGATGAAGGCCCCAGTGGAGCGGGCCGTCCACGATCAGATCCTGTTGGTAAATAAAACCCTGGCCGAGGCCGAGGAACTATTGAAGGATAACAAACAACGCGAGGCCCTAGTCAAGCTCCTTCAAGTCCAGCGAGGAGCGTCCAAGAACAAGCGCTTCATGAAGCTTTTGAACGAGGATCCGGGACTCAAGAAGGAGATCTCCAGGCTGGAGGCGGAGTACATAAGGGACAAGCGGCTCTATGAGATAGACGAGGAGTTGTTCTTCGCGATCGACGAGAAGAACCACACCGTAGATCTGACCGAGAAGGGCAGGAAGGCCGTATCTCCCAGAGACCCGGACATGTTCGTGCTCCCGGACTTGGCCGAGGGGCACACCGCGATTGATGCCGACCCAGTCTGGTCCCCGACCGAGAAGCTCAAGAAGAAGCAGGAATTGGAGGCCCTCTACGCTGAGCGCAGTGAGAGGGTGCAGAACGCCGGCCAGCTCCTCAGGGCCTATTCCCTGTTCGAGAAAGACGTGGAGTACGTCGTGACCGACGGGAAGGTCCTGATCGTGGACGAATTCACCGGGCGACTCATGCCCGGACGGCGCTACTCGGACGGGCTCCACCAGGCCTTGGAGGCCAAGGAGGGGGTGGCCATCGAGCGGGAAACCCAGACCCTGGCCACGATCACGATTCAGAACTACTTCCGCATGTACAAGAAACTGGCCGGGATGACCGGGACCGCGGAGACCGAGGCCACGGAGTTCTTCCAGATCTACAAGCTGGATGTAACCGTCATCCCCACAAACAAGCCGGTGCGGAGATTCGATTACCACGACCTGGTCTACCGAACCACGCGGGAGAAGTACAATGCCGTGATCGAGGAGATCGCCCGGTGCCACGAGGCCGGGAGGCCAATCCTGGTGGGCACGGTATCGGTGGAGGCCTCGGAGACCCTGTCCCGGATGCTCCAGAGGCGGGGGATCAAGCACACGGTCCTGAACGCGAAGTATCACCAGAAGGAGGCCGAGATCGTGGCCTACGCCGGGCAGAAGGGGGCCGTGACCATCGCCACGAACATGGCCGGGCGGGGGACGGACATCAAGCTTGGCCCGGGCGTGGTCAAGGACCGGCACTGTGACCTCATCGAGGAGGACGAAACCGGACAGCGGTGCCCGTTCCACAAGGAGTTGAAATGCGAGGAGAGCGTGCCCTGCGGCCTGCACATCATCGGGACCGAGAGGCATGAGGCCAGACGGATCGACCGCCAGCTCCGGGGAAGGTGCGGAAGACAGGGAGACCCGGGCTCGTCCCGCTTCTACCTCTCCTTGGAGGACGACCTGATGCGGCTCTTCGGGTCCGAGCGCATCGCAGCCGTGATGGATAAGATGGGGGCCGAAGAGGGGGAGGTCATCGAACATCCCCTGGTCACCAAGAGCATCCAGCGGGCCCAGAAAAGGGTGGAGGAGAGGAACTTCGACATTCGCAAGCATCTCCTGGATTACGACGACGTGATGAACAAGCAGCGGGAGGTCGTCTACGTCCTCCGGAACCAGGTCCTGGAGAAGGAAGACGTGTCCGAGAAGCTCTGGGAGATGATCGGCGACCTGGCCGGGGAGATCGCGGAGCGGCACACCGAGGGCAACAAGTACTCGGAGAACTGGAACTGGGACGGGATCAAATCCGATGTCCGGCAGGCCTTCGCCGTGGAATTCGACATCCCTCAGGACCAGTGGCAAGGATTGCTCCCTGAGGACCTCGCTGACGAAATCGTCAAGGCGGCCAGGGCCCACCACGCCCGGCGAGAGGAGCTGTTCACCCCGGAGATCATGCGCAAGCTGGAGAAGATGGTCATGCTCCAGGTCATCGATGAGCGCTGGCGGGACCACCTTTATTCCATGGACCTGATGAAGGAGGGGATCGGGCTCCGGGCTTACGGCCAGAAGGATCCCCTACTGGAGTATAAGGAGGAATCCTTCAAGATGTTCATGGAGCTAACCTCGCACATGAACCTGGAGATAGCCCAGCTTCTGTTCCGTGCCCAGATTTCCGGAGTCCCGGAGCCCGTCAAGCCTGCGGTCCAGCGGATAGCGGCCTTCAAGCCCGAGATGGCGGCCCCGGAGGCCGCGCCCCGGGAAGCTACCCCGGAACCCCGGAAGAGAAGAGTTGCCTCGGGCCCGGCCCCGGAAGAGGAGGAAGGCCCTAGGCTCCAGCCTGTGAGGAGCGGACCCAAGGTCGGACGAAACGACCCTTGCCCGTGCGGGAGCGGGAAAAAGTACAAGAAGTGCCATGGGAAATAATTAATTAAGTACGCAAAGTATAAACTGAAAAATGGTTTTGGGAGATAATGCCCGAACTTCCTGAGGTCGAGACGGTAAGAAGGGGGCTGGCCCGGAGCGTAGTGGGGAAGAGGATCGAGGAAGTTACCATCTTCGATCCCTCTTTGGTCAAGGGGCTCTCGGCTGGGGCCTTCGTAAGAGGGCTTGAGAGAAGGAGCATCGCCGAGGTTTCAAGAAGAGGGAAGTACCTGCTCTTCCGCCTGGACAGCGGGAAGACCTGGGCGGTTCATCTTCGGATGACCGGGAGGATGCTCTTCAAGAAAAATGATCGTCCGGTGAGGGAGAAGGCGACGAGAGCTATCTTGAAGTTTGGTCGTGATGGGCTCCATCCGAAAGGCTGCTCCTTCCTCTGGTTTTCGGACTCTCGACGTTTCGGGGAGTGGCACCTGGTCAGGAAGCCTGAAGAGATCCCCGGAATCGCGAAGTTAGGGCCTGAGCCTCTGGAGATAACCCGGGAGGAGTTCGTTCAAAGGCTCAAGAGCCGGAGAGGCCAGATCAAACCGTTGCTCCTTGATCAGGCCTTTTTGGGGGGCTTGGGTAACATCTACGCCTGCGAGGCGTTATACAGAGCAGGGATCAATCCCAAGCGCAAACCATGCTCCATATCATTTTATAATAAAATAGAGTTATATCATAACATTCAAGTGATACTGAAAGAAGCTATTCGTGCCGGAGGAGCTTCGGTGAGGAGTTATCGCCGATCCGATGGAAGCAAGGGTTGGTTCGCTTTGAGATTGAAGGTTTACGGTCGTGAGGGAAGCAAGTGCTCCCGGTGTTGCAGGACCATCAGGAGGATCAAACTTTCCGGGCGGGGGACTTATTATTGCCCGGGATGCCAGAAATAGACGGTAGGGTTAAAACGATAGCCGGGGAAAGGGACGGCAACCCCTTAAACGGAAAGAAGGAGAACTAATGAATTACTTTCATCTCGTTGGTCTGGATCCGGGGATGACGGTTTGGGAAAAGGTCCTGCGGGCCGCGGTCGTTTACCTCTTCCTCCTGATTGCGTTCCGCTTGACCGGCAAGAGACAGGTGGGACAGATGACGACCTTCGACCTCGTGGTAGTTTTGGTCATCAGCAACGTGCTCCAGAATGCCATGATTGGGGCCGATAACTCTGTGGCCGGGGGACTCTTGGGAGCGGCGGTGATCCTCATTGTAAACTTCATCATCGCCGAGATCGCGGTGCGCAGCAGGCGGGCGGAGAGAATCCTCGAGCCCGAGCCCACGGTGCTCATCGTGAACGGGAAGATCATCGAGAAGAACCTCCGGAAGGAACTTATCTCCATAGCTGACCTGCACTCCGCGCTGCGCAAGGACGGAATCATCAGCAGCGAAGACGTCAAGTTGGCCGTGCTCGAGCCCAATGGCACCATCAGCATCATCAAAAAGGCTGAGTTCCTGGGCATGAAGGGCGGGGGTTGACAGGAGCATCCGGAAGGTAATATAATAATATCCCTTTCGTATTTTATCATTCCTGAAGCGTTCACTTTAAGACAAGGAGCGAGGGCGTAATGGTAGGCGACAAAAGAGCCGATCTGGCCGGACCCGGCGTAAGCACCTACGAGGAAGTCGAGAAGATCCTTCCCAACGATTACCAGCCTGTTCTTCCCCCACTGGAGCGGATGAAGGCGCTTTACGAAATCAAGCGCTATATCGAGGACAACCTCTGTAAGGAATTGAACCTTTCCATGGTCCAGGTTCCTCTGATCGTGGAGCGGGAGAGCGGGGTGAACGACATGCTGGACCGGGACGGTTCTCGGACTCCCGTGGAATTCCCCTGCGGGCTGGGGCTTCCCAAGCCGCTCAATGCCCAGATCGTTCAGGCGGCCACGAAGTGGAAGCGCCCGGCCCTGGCCCAATTCGGGTGCAAGGTCGGGGAGGGGATCTGCACGGACATGAAGGCTGTGCGTAAGGACTACTTCCTGGATCACGACCACAGTTCCTACGTAGACCAGTGGGACTGGGAGAAGGTCATCACCCCGGACCAGCGAAACATCGCCTACCTCAAGGACACGGTGAGAAAGATCTGGAAGGTCCTCCGCGGGGCGGGCAAGCGCGCCCAGGAGCTGTATCCCAAGCTCAAATCCACGAAATATCCGGACTTTCCCGAAGAGCTCACCTTCCTGCACGCCGAGGAGATCCTGGACATGTACCCGGACCTTCCCCGAAAGCAGCGCGAGACCGCGATCCTCCAGAAATACCCTGCGCTCTTCATCATCGGGATCGGTTGGGTCCTCAAGGACGGTTACCCCCACGAGATGCGGGCTGCGGACTACGACGACTGGGTCACGGACACCTCCAAGGAGACCGGCAAGGAGACCCATGGCCTGAACGGGGACATCCTGGTGTGGAACCCGGTGACCAAGCGGCGTCACGAACTGACCTCGATGGGCATCCGCGTGAACAAGGAGACGTTGGTGAAACAGGTGGAGATGGCCAAGCAGACCGAGAACCTGAAGCTGCCCTACCATCAGGCGATCCTGAACGATAAAATCCCCCTTTCGATAGGAGGCGGGATCGGGCAGTCGAGGACCTATATGTACTTCTTACGGACCGCCCACCTGGGCGAGGTGAGCGTAACGGTTTGGCCCAAACCGTTGAAGGAAATCTGCGCCAAGCGAAACATCCGCGTCTTAGAATAAACCGACGGTACCGACTACAAAAAAGGCGGCTCCTAAGAGAGCCGCCTTTTTCGTTTTTAAAGATTCCTCCTTAAGAGGGTAAGATCAGAGATCAATTAAGTGAAGCTCTTGACAGAACGGATGTTATCTGCTATAGTATTTTACCGGAAAATCAACTCAAGGAGGCAAAATGTCACGGAGAACGATTGGGCTTGTTTTGATGATCGTCGTGCTGACCTTCGGGACGGCCCTGGCGACCCGCTACATGACACTGGAGGAGCTTCAGGCCCAGCAGGCTACGATGAAGAATCCTCGTCCCGCGGCAACCCTGAAACCCTTCCTGCCGGTATACCGTGAGGCGATCGCCCGCACGGCCCGGTTCATGGCCAACATGCAGGTGTCCGATTCTTCCTCTGCGGACTTCGGGGGGGTGCGGGAGGCCGAGGACCAGATGAACATCATCGAGACCGACAATACCCAGGAGGGCATCTGGGTCTGGTCCCGGTACTACCAGCTCTTTGGAGCAGACTCCTTCGGAACGAACATCCGCCGGGCCTGGATTTATGTCCAGCGCAATCCGGCTTGGCGTGAGGAGGGATCGGGTACGGACTACTACCGGGACTGGAACAGCGGGATGGGACTGTTCGCCGAGAGCAAATACCGCGAGGTCTATGGAGATAGCACCTATCTTCATGCCTACGCCGACACCTGCGTCAGCTATCTCAATGCCCATCCCCTGAACTTCAATCAAACCGGCTATACGATCCTGCATCCTTTCGTGACTGCGCTTTACTCCGGGATGCTCTACCGTTACTGGAGGGACCGCGGGGTGCAGGCCTATCGCGACACAGCCGTAGCCCGGGGGACTCTGGTCAAGACCTGGATCCAGGCGGCCGCTCAAACGAGGCTGCAATCAAATACTTGGGCGATGAGCGGAGGCACGGTCTTGTGGGGTATTTGCAACTCCGTGCTTCAGGAGGACACGACTGCGGCCAAGGCCTGGCTTAACACCTATGTGGACTCGATGAACTTTTTCCAGCCCACCGGGACCTGGAACAACTCCTGGAACATCTATCGCGCCTGGGCCTATCGGGCAGCCTGGGATATCGGTCATGTTTCCCAGTGGCAGGTGAACCATAAACGGCTTACCGATACGCTCTTGGCCCAGGATCAGGACTTGGACGGGGGGATCATGTACACCTGGAACAATCCTCAAAACACGGATGCGGCCTGGACCTCCTCGTATCTGGACTACATGGGTATGGATTACTTATTCGAGCCCTCCGGAGTCGGGGAAGGTGCTTTCCTGGCGAGTTCTCAGATGTTTTCTCTGGGGCAGAGTTATCCCAATCCTTTCCGTGGAAATGTGACCATTTCCTATTCCCTTGCCCATGCAGGAGGGGTGGATTTTGCGATTTACAACCTGATGGGGGAAAGGGTGGCTACCCTCGTTCATGGTCAATGTGAGCCGGGGATGCACTTCGCGAAGTGGAATGGTCGGGACCACCTGGACCGCAGGGTTTCTCCCGGAGTTTACTTCTATCGTCTGGAGATTGGAGGGAAGGGCCTGACCGGGAAGATGGTTTTGGCCCATTGAAAATTGATATTTAAGAAAGAATCTATAGGGGCAAACTATCTAAGGAATTGCAGGTATCCTCTTAGATGGAGGTGACCATGCTCAATGAAAGGGACCTGAATATCGTCCGCGCCTTGGTCAAACTGGGCAAGGTTTTGATCGAGGAGCTCGGGGAGGAGAACGCTTATCACCTCCTCCGACGCTGGATCCGGGAATCGGGGGTGGAGCAGTTCAAGGGCCTCAGCGAACGCTTGGAACTTCCCAGGGAGGATGTACAAGCCGGCTTCGCCCTGGCCCAGGCCTTCGGGGAAGGCCTGGGCATGAAGTTTGAGATTGTGGAGGAGAATCCGAAGCGGATCCGGTACCGGGTCAAGGAATGTCCGATTGCCTTAGCTTGCGATCAAGTCGGCATTTCGGGTCAGGCCCTGTGTCAAAAGGTTTTGTTCCCAGCGATGAACAACATCATGGGCGCGGTCATCCCTGGGCTCAAATGGACTGCGGAGTGGGGGTCTATCGGGGGCTGCCGGTATCAAATCGGGAAATAACGCAGAGAGAACCAAGGAGGGGCGCAGGGGGCAGCGCCCCTCCTTGCCATTCATCGCGGTCGCTGGTTTTTTCCATGGCGAGCAGCCGTGCTTAGGGCATTGACAGTTTGGAAAAGATTATGATAAAATAAAATATTAAACTGCTGCTAATCTAACGTGAAGACACAGTTCATTTCATTCCGTTATTTGCGGTTGAGGATGTAGAGCTTAACCAGTAGGTTTTGCTTTAACGACTATGCTTCATGACTACGCTTACATCGCCGCCTTCCTCCTTGTGGGTGTGATTTTCGTGGGGGCGGCATTCTTTATAGCCTGGCTTCTCAGGCCCAGGCGGCCCTATCCAGTGAAGCTGGACACCTACGAGTGCGGCGAGCCGGCCTTCGGTCCAGCCTGGATCCAGTACAACGTGAAATACTACCTCTTCGCTCTGTTGTTTGTGGTCTTTGACGTGGAGACGGTCTTCCTCTATCCCTGGGCCGTGGCTTACCGCCAGCTCGGGCTTTTCGCTTTGGTGGAGATGGTGATCTTCATCGCCGTTCTGGTCGTGGGCTTGGCCTATGCCTGGCGGAAAGGGTTCCTCAGATGGGTCTGATCGAGAAAGTCCCGGACATCGCTGGTCACGTTCCTGGAGGCAACCTCCTCCTGACCACTGTGGAGCGGTTCCTGAACTGGTCTCGGGAGTCCTCCCTGTGGTATCTCTCGTTCGGCCTGGCCTGCTGCGCGATCGAGATGATGGCCACCGCGGCTTCGCGATGGGACATGGACCGGTTGGGCATGTTCTACCGCGGCACCCCCCGGCAGTGCGACCTGATGCTGGTCACGGGTACCGTGACCTTGAAGATGGCGCCCGCGGTCAGGCGGCTCTACGACCAGATGGCAGAGCCCCGCTACGTCATAGCGGTGGGCTCCTGCGCCACGGCCGGCGGGCCCTACCACTACAATTCCTATTCCGTGCTCCAGGGGGTCGACCTCATCATCCCGGTAGATGTTTATGTTCCCGGCTGTCCTCCCCGGCCAGAGGCCCTCTTGGAGGGCTGCATGAAGCTTCGCGAGAAGATCAAGAAGCAGAAAATCAGGGAGTGGGCTTCGGACGCCGAGATGCCGGAGCAGACCAAGGCTTAGGTGACCAAGGAAGATCTCCTGGCCAGGCTGAAGGCGAAGTTCGGGGATTCTATTGAGGTCCTGGACATCCCGCCCGACCCTGAGCCCATCCTTGAGCTTTCCTTGAGGCAGGCGCGGAACATCGCCTTTTTTTTAAAGAACGATCCCGATCTTCAATTCAACGTTCCCCTCTGCGTTTCCGGGGTGGACTATCCTCCGGATAAAATAGAAGTCGTTTATCACCTCTTCTCTCAGGTTCATCATCATTATATTGCTCTCAAGCTTTACGCTGCCCGGACGAACCCAGTGGTTCCATCCCTGACACCGGTCTGGCCTGGGGCGAACTGGCACGAGCGGGAGATCTTCGACCTCCTCGGGGTCAGGTTCGAGAACCATCCGGATTTACGCCGTATCCTTCTGCCCGACGACTGGCCCCTGGTCTGGCCCCTGCGCAAAGACTTCGCCTACGAGACCTACTTCCCGATGCCCGCAAAGTAGAGGCCGATTTTCCTTGGAAACTGCTGTCGTAGATCGAATCCGAACGGAGGAGTTCCTGGTCAACATGGGGCCCCAGCATCCGGCCACGCACGGGGTGTTGCGCCTGATTCTGAGGATGGACGGGGAGCAGGTCCTCTCCGTGAGACCGGATATCGGGTTTCTGCATCGCAACTTCGAGAAAATCTGCGAGAATCGCACCTATCCCCAGATCATGCCCTACTCCGACCGCCTGGATTACGTGGCCGCGATGACCAACAACTGGGCCTATGCTCGTGCGGTGGAGACCCTGATGAAGGTCGAGGTCCCCAGGCGGGCGGAATATCTCAGGGTCATCTTCGGGGAGCTGCAACGCATTGCCAGTCACCTCATCTTCTGGGGCACATTCGGCGCGGATACCGGAGCCGTCACTCCGTTTCTGTATGGGCTCCGGGAACGGGAACGCATCCTGGATCTGTTTGAGATGACCTGCGGGGCCAGGCTGACCGTGAACTATTACCGCATCGGCGGGGTGGACAAGGACCTGCCTGCGGGCTTCCACGAAAAGGCAAGATCCTTCGTCAACTACTTCAAGTCCAAGCTCAAGGAGTATGACGAGCTGCTCACAGGGAACGTAATCTTCCAAAACCGGGTCAAGGGTATCGGGCATCTGTCCCAGGAGGCGGCCCTGGCCTATGCCGCGAGCGGGCCAGTCCTGCGCGGATCGGGCGTGGCCTGGGATCTGCGCAAGGATGAGCCTTACTCGGTTTATCCGGAATTAAAGTTTGATGTCCCTGTGGGGCAGAGGGGAGACTGCTGGGATCGGTATCTTGTGCGATTCAAGGAAATGGAGGATGCTATCCACATCATCGATCAGGCTCTAGATCAGATCCCCTCCGGCGACATCATGGCCAAGATCCCAAAGGTCATCCGCCCGCCCAAAGGCGAGGTCTATGTTCGCACAGAGTGTCCACGGGGCGAACTGGGGTTCTATCTCGTGAGCGATGGCTCCACCAGACCTTACCGAATCAAATGCCGCTCCTCCTGTTTCGTTCATGTCTCGGCTCTGCCAGAAATAGTAGACGGCAAGGGGTATCTCATCGCCGATGTCGTGGTGATCCTTGGCTCCCTGGACATCGTTCTGGGCGAGGTGGACCGCTGAGATGATCAGTCGTTTGGTAAGCCAGTGCTATGAGTTTCTGCTCGGACTGTGGACCCGATGGGGCCTGCCTAGGCCGCTGTTCGATTTCGGAGCCATGGTCGTGGCCGGATTCGTAGTCGCTGTTTTCATTGCCTTGGTCGTGCTTTACCTCATCTGGATGGAGCGGAAAATGTCGGGCCACATCCAGCAGCGTTTCGGGCCGATGTGGACCGGGTGGCACGGCTGGCTCCAAACCATCGCGGATGCGGTGAAGCTCCTGATGAAAGAGGACATGACCCCTACGAAGGTGGACAAGCTCGTATTCTGGGTCGCCCCGTTCGTGGTCTTCGTGCCCTCGATCATGGCCTATCTGGTCATTCCGTTCTCCAGCGCCTGGATCGTCCGGAACCTGGACATCGGCATCCTGTACATCTTTGCTATCACCACACTGGTGGCCATCGCCATTCTGATGGGCGGCTGGTCCTCGAACAACAAATACTCCCTCCTGGGCGGGATGCGCACTGCGGCCCAGATCATCAGCTATGAGGTTCCCCTGGTCCTGTCCATCCTGGGGGTGGTCATGCTCTCCGGCACGCTGTCTATGAACGGCATCGTCCAGGCCCAGGGGCGCTGGCCCTGGCAATGGTTCTGGCTTCCGCAGCTTTTGGGGTTCTTGATTTACATCACAGCGGCCACGGCCGAGGTGAACCGTACACCCTTTGACCTCCCCGAGGCCGAATCCGAGCTCGTAGCTGGGTTCAACACCGAGTACAGCGGCATGAGGTTCGCGATGTTTTATCTGGCCGAATTCGCAAACCTGTTCCTGGTGGCCGCGATCGCGGCCACGCTTTTCCTCGGAGGCTGGCAGCCTTTTACCGGGCTTTTAGGCTTCCTATGTTTCATGGTCAAGGCTATGGCTGTGGTCTGGCTCCTGATGGTCTTCCGCTGGACCTACCCCCGGCTGCGCGTGGACCAGCTCATGCACTTCGGATGGAAGGTCCTTGTGCCCCTGTCCTTCGTGAACCTGTTCGCGACCGGCCTCGTTATGATCCTCAAAAGTTGCCCATAGCCATGTGGAGAAATATCGCAGGGATCATTAAAGGGGCCTGGACATTGCTCCTGGGGATGAAGATCACCGTACCCCACCTGGCAAAACACGCCATCACGATCCAGTATCCCAAGGAGAAGATGGAGATGTTTGGGCCCTTCCGGGGACGGCTGGGCCTGGCCCGAGACCTGGAGACCAACAAAGAGAAATGCACGGGCTGCCAGCTCTGCGCCAAAACGTGTCCCTCGGCCTGCATCACCGTGACCCAGAAGAAAGACGAGGAGGGCAAACGTCGCTCCGATGTCTTCGAGATCGACATGAGCCTGTGCTGCTACTGCGGACTGTGCGTGGAAACCTGTCCCGAGGACGCTATCGTCTGGATCCGGGATTACGAATATTCCGTCTATGACCGCAAGCAACTCTTGGTGGACAAGACTACCTTAGAGGTTATCTGGCGTAACTCTCTATCCCATTCCTCAAAGGAGAAGCCCAATGAAAAGGCTGCCTGAGCTTATAGCTTTTGTTGTTTTTGGGGTGATGTTCGTTGCGCTGTCACCCTCCTGCACGCCGACTCCGGAAGGGGAGTCCGTGCTCTCGGGAAAGATTACCGTGGTCTGCGACGAGAGCGCCTATCCCCTGGTCAAGGCCGAGGTTGACACCTTCATGAAGCTTTACACCAAGGCCATCATCGCGGTGGAGCCCAAGAGCACCCGGGAAGCTCTCGCGGACCTGTATAATCAGGGGGCTCGGTTGGCGGTCACGAACCGCGAGCTTACCGAAGAAGAAGCCAGGATCGCCTTGGAAAACAAGATCAAGCCCGTGGCCTACAAGTTTGCGGTCGAGGCTGTAGCCTTCGTGGTGAATCCCGCGAATCGGGACTCGGAGATGACTGTGGAGGCCTTGGCCAAAGTCCTTTCCGGAGAGGTGAAGGATTGGGGTAAAGTGGGTAAAGGAAAGGGGCCGATTCTGGTTGTGCTCAGAAACGAGAACTTCGGGGACTATGAGTTCGTGAAGAAAGAGATCCTGCTGGGAAAGGATTACGCCAAGGAGGTCTACAAAGTCAACAATACCGAGCAGGTGCTTGAGACCGTGGCTAAAGAGAAAGGCGCGATCGGGATCGTGGGCATGACTTGGATCAATGATAAAGTCAAGCCTCTGGCCCTGAAGCGAGCTGAGGAGGATAAATTTTGGAAGCCGGATATCGAGGGCATTCATTACCGGACTTATCCCGTGTTGCGTTTCCTTTATTTCTATCATCGGGGGGAAGCCGAGAAGTTAGCCTCAGGTTTCATCACCTACGTGACCTCGACCGAGGGGCAGAAGGTAGCTTATAATAATGGCTACTACCCCGCAACGGCCCCCACCACCACGGGAGAACATTAACTAAGAAATCGTGATGGCTCACGCGCTGGCCTTTTACATCATTTCCTCCCTTGCCGTGATTTCGGCCCTATGCGTAGTCACGGTGCGGAACATCTTTCGCGCAGCCCTGTGCCTAGTCCTGGCATTCTTCGCCTTGGCTGGGCTTTACGTTCTCCTGGAAGCTGAGTTCATCGCCGCGGTCCAGGTCTTGATTTATGTCGGAGCGATCACGATTCTGATGCTCTTCGGCATCATGCTTACCCACCGCCTCACGGACAAGGGGGTTCGGCAGACCAGCGAGGGACGGTTCATCAGTCTGATCGTGGTGCTGGTCTTAGGGGCCTTGGTCCTAATCGTGTTGCGGTCCACGTCCTTCCCGGTCAGCCGGGAAGAAATCGCTTCTCCCGCTATCCCTTCTCTAGGCAAGCTCCTCTTGACCCAGTACCTCTGGCCTTTTGAGGTCGTATCCATCCTGCTCTTAGTGGCGCTCATCGGGGCGATCGTCATAGCCACCAAAGACGACTTCGTCGAAAAGAGGGCGGAAGGATGATCACCCTGTATCATTATCTGACGGTTTCCGTGCTGCTGTTCTCAATCGGGCTCTACGGCATCCTGACCCGGAGGAACGCCATCGGAATTCTGATGTCCATCGAACTCATCCTGAACTCCGTGAACCTGAACCTGGTGGCCTTTTCCCGGTACATCACCCCTCGATTACTGACCGGCCAAATCTTTGCCCTGTTCGTGATTACGGTGGCAGCAGGCGAGGCCGCGCTGGGCTTGGCGATTGTGCTCTCCATTTATCGCAGCCGGAACACCGTGAACATGGACGACATCAACCTGATGAAGTGGTAGGATGTTAGCAAACGCCTGGCTCATCCCGATATTGCCTCTGCTGGCTTTTGCCATCAACCTTTTCTTTGGCAAACGGCTCAAGGGATCCTCGGCTTACTTCTCGATCCTGGCCATCGGGATTTCGTTCCTGTATTCTCTGGGTATTCTGGGTAAAGTCTTCGGGGGAGAACGCCTGGATGTCTCGCTCCTCTGGCTCCCCCTGGTGGGAGGGATCCATCTCGGCATAGGTCTTTTGATCGATGAGCTGGCAGCGGTGATGCTCATCGTGGTGACCTCGGTAAGCTTGATGGTTCACGTCTACTCCGTGGGCTATATGCACGGGGACATACGCTACAGCCGGTTTTTCGCCTATCTTTCCTTGTTTTCGGCGGCAATGCTGGGGTTGGTCCTGGCTAATTCCTATGCCCTCCTGTTCATCTGCTGGGAGCTGGTCGGGCTGACCTCGTATTTATTGATCGGGTTCTGGTTCGAGAAAAAAGAAGCCTCGGACGCTGGCAAGAAGGCCTTCATTACGACCAAGATTGGGGACATCGGGATGTTCATCGGCATCTTGGTCCTCTTGGCGAGCGTAGGTTCGCTGAATTTCAAGGAGGTCTTCACGTTTGCTGAGGAGGGAGGGATGAGCGCTGGACTCATCACCGCGGCGAGCCTGCTTCTCTTCTGTGGAGCGGTGGGTAAGTCCGCGCAGTTCCCGCTTCACGTGTGGCTTCCGGACGCGATGGAAGGTCCCACGCCGGTATCGGCCTTGATCCATGCCGCAACCATGGTCGCGGCCGGGGTTTATCTGGTAGCCCGGTCCTTCCCGCTTTTCTCTCTTTCCCCGATGGCCCTGGAGGTCGTGGCCACGACCGGCATCATCACGGCCTTTATAGCGGCCAGCATCGCCTTGGTCCAGAACGACATCAAGCGGATCCTGGCCTATTCTACGATCAGCCAGTTAGGATACATGATGACAGCGCTGGGCGTGGGGGGTTATACCGCCGGGGTGTTCCACCTCTTCACACATGCTTTTTTCAAAGCCCTCTTATTCCTGGGAGCCGGTAGCGTGATCCACGCGGCGCACATAAACGATATCCGTCAGATGGGAGGGCTGTTCAAGAAAATGCCCCTCACTGGGTGGACCTTCCTGATCGCTTGTCTTTCTATCGCCGGGATCCCGCCCCTGGCCGGGTTCTGGAGCAAAGATGAAATCCTGTTGGAGATCTTCCGAAGCGGTCATACAGCCATTTTCGTCATCGGCCTCCTGACGGCCTGCATGACTGCGTTTTACATGTTCCGGCTGTTCTTCATCACATTCACGGGCCAGTATCGTGGAAGCCATCTCATTCGCGAGTCGCCCTGGGTGATGACCATGCCTCTGGCCCTGCTGGGATTCATGGCCCTGTTCGCCGGGTTACCAGGCTCGCCCTTGATGGGAAACGGATTCCATCGTTTCGTGCATTTGGAAGAAGGGGGAATGGAATCGAGCGGGATGGTCATGGGGTTTTCCGTTATGGCGGGGCTGGCGGGGATCGCCATCGCTTGGCTGCTCTATTACAAGCAGGCCTGGGATATCCGCAAGATGATCCTGGCGGCCCCGGGAGCCTATCGGTTCCTGTTGAACAAGTGGTATTTTGATGAAGGGTACATGGCTGGCGTAGTGAGGCCAGTGCTGCGACTTTCCAGAATCCTAGCTTGGATTGACCTGCGAGGGGTGGACGGCGGCGTGAATGGCGTAGCCTGGGTCATGGTCCTAATTTCAAAGATCAAGCGTTTGTTCGACACCTACATCGTGGACGGCCTGGTGAACCTTTCGGGCTGGTTCTTTATGGCGGTGGGGAAGGTGGGGCGAAAGGTTCAGACCGGGCTCGTCCAGAACTATGCCCTTGTGCTTCTCTTCGGCGTGGTGATCCTGGTGCTGGCAAAATTATTCTTAAGGGGATAACCTGAAATGAATGGCATTCTTTCCTGGACTACATTCATACCGTTTTTAGGGGGAATTCTGATCCTGTTTTATTCTAAGAGGGCCGAGCGGGCGATTAAATGGACCGCCCTTCTGGCGAGCGGGGTCGCTCTTTTGATCTCGCTTCTGGTACTGAGCCGATTCAACCCTGCCACAGCGGAGTTCCAATTCGTCGAGCATCACTCCTGGATCCCCTCGCTTGCCATCCATTATTATGTGGGGGTGGATGGGCTCTCGATGACCATGGTTCTCCTGACCACGGTGATATCCTTCCTGGCAGTAATCACCTCCTTCAATATCACCCACCGCTGGAAGGAGTATTTCAGCCTATATCTCCTGTTGGAGACCGCGATGACCGGGGTGTTCATCTCCCTGGACCTGTTCCTGTTCTACGTATTCTGGGAGGTGATGTTGGTGCCGATGTACTTTTTGATTGGGATATGGGGTGGACCGAGAAGGGAATACGCAGCCATTAAGTTCTTTCTTTACACCCTAGTCGGCAGTGTGTTTATGCTCTTGGGGATTTTAGCCCTTTACTTTACCTCATTACCTCATTCCTTTAATATCCTTGAACTTACGAAGATACATCCTAACGATCCAAGGTTCTATCTCTGGGGCGTAAACTGGGTGTTCCTGGCTTTCTATGTCGGGTTTGCGATCAAAGTTCCAGCCTTTCCGTTCCATACCTGGCTGCCGGATGCTCACGTAGAGGCGCCGACTGCGATCAGCGTCGTCCTGGCCGGCGTGCTCCTGAAGATGGGGTTGTACGGCATCCTGCGGATCTCCTATCAGATTTTTCCCGAGACGGCACGGTGGTTTGCACCTTACCTTGCCGTCATCGCAGCGATCAATATCGTATATGGGGCCTTTGTATCCATGGCCCAGAAGGACTTCAAGAAGATGATTGCGTATTCCTCGGTGAATCACATGGGTTATTGCCTCCTAGGCGTCTCGGCCCTGACCCTGACCGGGTTCAACGGAGCCGTGTTTGAAATGTGGAATCACGGGATCATCACGGGGAGCTTATTTATGCTGGTGGGTGTGTTGTACGACCGGACGCACACGAGAGGGCTGGACGACTTCGGAGGCTTGGGATCCAAGGTTCCGGTCTACGCAGGCATCCTGTCTGTAGCTTCCTTCGCTTCCTTGGGATTGCCCGGCCTGGCCGGATTCGTCTCGGAGTTCATGTGCTTCTTGGGGGCTTTCAGTCCCGGGCCAGTCTTGAATCCCATGTTCTTCCGAACGATCACGATGATCTCCACCTTGGGCATCCTGGTTACGGCTGCGTTCATGCTGTGGATGATTCAGAGGGTGCTTCTGGGAAAGCCAAACCCGCGCTGGGAGTCCCTGACGGACATGAACGCCCGGGAAGTCCTGATGCTGGCACCCCTGGTTGCCCTGATGGTTCTGTTTGGACTCTGGCCGAAGCCGATGATCGACCTCTTTACGGTGGCGACCCAGAACATTCTGCATTTGGTGGGTAGTTAGTTCTTTTTTGATGAACATTCCCTACGCTTATATTGCGCCTGAACTGACGGTCGTCGCGACTGCGGTCCTTGTCCTGCTCTTGGACCTGAAGATCCGCAAGAAGGTGGTAACAGCCTGGCTGGCGATCCTCGGCTTGGGGATCGCCTATTACTTTTCCCTTCGGCTTCAAGGGGTTACGGCAAATCTGTTTTCGGGCATGTACTCCCTGGACGGGTTCGCTCTGTTTTTCAAGTTTCTGGCCTGTTTTGTCGCCGGAGTGATTATCCTGTCCTCCATCGAGTCCCGCCAATTACCATTTCTTTATGCCGGAGAATACTATTCGCTGCTCCTGTTTGCCTGCCTCGGAATCATGCTACTGTCTGCAGCAACGGACTTGCTGTCCATCTACATCGCTCTGGAACTGCTGGCTCTCTCTTGTTATGCCTTGGTCGGTATCACCAAGACGGATCCCAAATCTAGTGAAGCGGCGTTGAAGTATTTTCTGTTAGGGGCGGTGGCCTCCGGAACGATGCTCTTCGGAATAAGCTATCTTTACGGGCTCTCCGGAAGCACCAACCTGGTTTACATCAGCCAGGTCCGTTTCGGCCCGGGCCGTTCACCGCTGGAGCTCCTCGCAGTCCTTTTCATCTTAGCCGGTTTCGGGTTCAAAATAGCGATGGTGCCCTTCCATATGTGGTGTCCGGATACTTACGAAGGGGCACCGACCCCGATCACAGCCTTCCTTTCGGTGGGGCCCAAGGCTGCCGGGTTTGCGGTGTTATTGAGGACCTACCTCACTGCCTTCGCAGGGATCCGGGTGGACTGGGTCATGGTGGTGGCGGTCCTTTCGGCCCTGACTATGACCTTAGGAAACGTCGTAGCCCTGACCCAAACGAACATCAAGCGCATGTTGGCCTACTCCTCGATCGCCCAAGCGGGTTACATCCTCATCGGGTTCGTGGTTTCCTCTGGCATCGGACTGTCTGGGGTGCTGCTTTACCTTTTCGCTTATTTGTTCATGAATATCGGGGCCTTTGTGGTGGTCATCATCGTGTCCAACTTCCTGGACTCGGAGGAGATCAAAGATTATGCCGGGCTCTCCCAGAGGGCTCCGGGGATTGCCTTAGCCCTGGTCGTGTTTCTCTGGTCCCTGGCTGGCTTGCCGCCAACCGGAGGATTTATAGGTAAATTTTTTGTGTTCGCCGGCGCCATTCAGTCCGGATACCTCTGGCTGGCTGTCGTCGGAGTTTTGAACAGTGTTGTCTCGATTTTTTACTATTTCAATGTGGTTCGCCAAATGTACTTTACAAAATCCGCATTTTCCTGGCCGGCTCCCCGGTATACCCTTCTGACCTCCGTGATGTTGGCCTGCCTCGTCTTGACCTTAGTCATGGGCTTGTATCCTGAGCCATTCATTAGGGTTGCGAGAACAGCAGTCGAAGTCTGGGCTCAATTCTGAATCCTTGATTTTGTAACTGTTTTTTAACTTTCTTTACTTAATTTTCTTTTCCCTGAAATCGGAATGGTTTATGCATCTTTATAACCGATGGCCATAGAAAGGGCAAAATCATGAAAACGAAAACAATCAGCTTCATCTTCCTTGTTCTTCTTCTTTCTGTTCCGCTCACGTGGGCTCAATCCGGAAAGGATTTTATCAAGCTAGGGCAGGCCGATCTGAAATCTGCCCGGTGGGACGCGGCGATTAACAACTTTAAGGAAGCCCTGAGGTTAGACGGGAGTCTCTTGGATGCCCAAATGGGTCTGGCACAAGCCTACCTGGGCAAAGGAAGCCTGGATCCTTCTCTGCGCGCGATAGCCGATGGGATGAAAGGAAAACCCGGAGAGTCCTTGTCCAAACTGGGTAAAGCTTACGGAGAGGCAGGGCTCTGGGAAGAGGCAAGCTTGGCCTTGGCCGAAGCCCTGAGAAGGAAATACGAGCCTGTTCAGACGGGCCTTGACCTTGCCCAAACCTTCCTGGAGCGGGGTTCAATAGAAGATGCGAAAGCTCAGTACGAAACCGTCTTAAAGATCGATCCTAACAACTTCATGGCTCAGGTCGGATTGGCCAACTGCCTCCGGGAAATCGGGCAATACGACCCGGCGATCGGAAAGTACGATGCGATCCTCAAAAGCAAGCCCGATTTTGCCCCCGCCCATGTGGGGAAGGCCAAATGTTTGGACCGCCAGGGTAAACGCAAAGAGGCCTATGAGGAGTTTAAGGTGGCTGTAAAAGACGATCCCAGTGATCCCGAGGCCCACCTTGAACTGTCTAATGCCTTCCTAAACTACTTTCAGCCCTCCAAGACAACGGAGGCGATTACGGAATTGGAAGCCTACACCAAACTTCGACCCCGGGAGGGCACTGGGTTTTATCAGTTGGCCAAAGTCTACCAGATGAAAGGAGATTCGACTTCCAAGGTGAAGGGTGCTCAGGCTGCCCGGCAGGCGGCAACCCTGGAACCGGGAAACGATGCCGCTTGGGAGCTTTTGGGAACGCTGCTTCTGGACACCAAGGGATATGATGAAGCGTTGCCAGCTTTGGAGAAAACCGTTAGCATAGCCCCTACCGCTGACCGCTGGTACAAGGTCGGCCGTGCCTATCAGGGGCAGGCCGAAGGTGTTGTGAAAAGTGACTCTGTGAAAGCGGCCTTCCTATACGAAAAGGCCCTAGGGGTCTTTGATAAAGCTGTGCAACTGGATGGGAAGCATGCTGATGCCTGGTTTTACTCGGGGATGGCCGGCTACAGCCTCAAAAAGTATGATCCGGCCGAGGCCGCGTTCGGCAAAGTCATCGAGCTCGAGCCGACCAAGGTCCGGGGCTATTACTGGCGTGCCTTTACCCGGGCTTACGGGAAAAAGGACTACGATGACGCTGCCACGGACTTAGAGAAGGCTATCAAGGTCAAACCGGACTTCATCCAATCCTATCTCGCGTTGGCGAGACTTTACCTTTACATGGGAGATATTAGAAACCAGGATCGAACCTTATACCAAAAGGCCAAAGCAATCGTAGAGAATGGCCAGAAAGCGGATCCCCAAAACGAAGAGTGGGACAAGATTCTAAAAGAAATCAAAACCCGAGGGGTGAGATGACTGAATTTCAACCCCCATCCGTTCACACCCATAAACCTTTAGGAGGTAACGCATCATGACCCAGTTTTTCTCCACGCTTCCCTTGGCCGTGAAGATCGTGCTGATGTATGTTATCCCGATCGCGCTGGCCATTGGCTTGGGGGTCGCCATGGCTTTCACCAAGCGGTTAGGGCTGGTGACCCTGTTCCTGTACCTGGTAGGGCTGATCGTCGCCGTGATGATTTTCTTCACCCTTCCCGATTACATACGCGCTGGCGGCCCCCTGGTCGTCCTCCTGATCCTGCTTTTGATCCTGCTGGTGACCTATGTCTTTGAGCGCTCGTTCACCCTAAAGCGTTCCCGGGGCCGGGCTGCTGTTCCGGCCTTCATGCGGGAATTTCGCGACCAGCTCCACAAGGGGGACCTCATGGGCGCGATCTCGACCTGTAACAATCAGGGGGGGGCCACGGCCAACATCCTGCGCGCGGGATTGGAACGTTTCATGCAGACCGCACAGGAGCGTCTTGCCATGGATAAGCGCATCGCCGAGACCCAGCGGGCCATCGAAGAGGCCAACATGCTCGAGACGCCTCTTCTGGAACGCAACCTGATCGCCTTGACGACCATCGCCTCCATCGCCACGATGGTCGGCCTTCTGGGCACGACCATCGGGATGATTCGGGCCTTCCGGGCCATGGCCCATGCCGGGGCTCCGGATGCGGTCCAGCTGGCGGTGGGGATCTCTGAAGCCCTGATCAATACGGCCGGAGGCCTGTTGAACGGGATCGGAGGGATTGTGTCCAACAACTACTTCCAAAACAAAGTGGACCAGATGAACTACCAGAACGATGAGGCGGCATACGAAATGGTCCAGATGCTCACCAACCTGAAACAGGGATAACGCCAGCCCTACAAAGGAGCCTGATACTATGGCAGGGCACAAAAAACACAGGGTGGGCATCCGGCTGGACATGACCCCGATGGTGGACATCGCCTTCCTCCTGGTCATCTTTTTTATGTGCACCTACAACGCCCGGGAGCCCGAGAAGATCATGGTTGACCTGCCCCACTCGCGGTCGCCCTTCAAGGTCCCCGAGGAGCGGGTTCTCCTGATCAAGATCACCAAGGCCGACACCCTCTACATGAAGCTTGGCGCCTACTCCAAGACCAAGGGCATTCCGACCAGCAAGGAAGACAGCATCGGGGCGGCTATCGAGACCCCGGTGCCTCTCGCGCAGCTCGACCAATGGCTGATCTGGGCCCGGTCCAAGAGCCCGCAGATGGCCGTGGTGGTCAAGGCCGACTCCGCAATCTATGCCGGGAGGATGCTTGAAGTGATGGAGGTGCTGAAGAAGACGAACAACACGCGGTTCAGCCTGGTGACCAACGTCGAACCGACCACCGGAAAAAAGAAGGAGGGGGGATAAATGGGCGCGCTGGATGGCGGCGGTGGTGGAGAAAAAAAGGCCCGAAGGAAAATCCCCGGCCTGAGGGTTCGGGTCAAGCGCCGGATCGGGATCCGCCTGGACATGACCCCGATGGTGGACATCGGCTTTCTGCTCCTGATCTTCTTCATGTGCACGACCGTATTCCGCCAGCCCCAGGCCATGGAGATCACGCTTCCCGAGGCCAATGCTCCCAATGTGATGGTCTCCCAGGATAACGTTCTTACCCTTAAACTAAAGAACGATGGCAATATGTTCTGGTACCTGGGGGATTCGACCGAGCAACAGGTTTCCGTGGACAACCTCGGCAAGATCCTCTTGGATCAGCGCAAGGCCAACATCACTCGCAGGGTAGCAGAGAAGAAGATCGGCCCCGAGCAGCTCTCGATCCTCCAACGCTGGGAGGCCAATCCCAATGATACTTCCCTGACCCGTCAGGTGGAGGATGCCTCCAAGCTGGTCATCCTGGTGGAGGTCGCCGATTCCTGCGTCTACCAGCGGGTGGTCGATGCCATGGACGAGATTCAGCAAGCCAAGATTCAGCGCTTCTCGATCATCTCCCTGGCGGAGGCCGAAAAGGCGATGGAGGCTGCCAAGAAGACTTCCGGCAAAGGAGGCAAGCCTGCTGGCTGGAGGGGGCCGTAGCCGCGGCCGATGGGAATAAAAGCTTCCAGGAACAGGTATTAGATATGGACAAGGGAAAGATGATAGAAACGTACGCAGCGAAGTTTGAAGGGAGGGATAGAAGATGACCGATACCGTGGCTTACTCCGACGATCAATTTGCGCCCCTTGCGACCGCGGAAATTAAAGAAGCCTCGATTCGCAACCTCAAGATCGCCCTGGGAATCTCGGTGGTATTGTGTTTTGGGGTTCTGGGCCTTTTTAAGTTTGGAGGCTTTCTGGCCGCGCACAAGCCCCAGAAGAAGATCGACGTCACGATCGTGCCCTATGCCGAGCTGGGTCCACCGCCCTCGCTCACCAACCAGTCGGTCCAGCCTCAGACCCAGATCGCGACGGCTGCCGCGCCTCCTTCGATGGGGATGCCGGTGCCGGTTCCCCAGGAAGAGGCCACTACGGAGGCCACCGCAACTCAAACCGAGCTGTCCATGAGCTCGACTTCGACCTCCACCACAGGGGGGGATTCCGTGGTGATCACCCGTCCCGAGGACCTGATTCCCAACTTCAACGAGTTCGTGGCCTACGACACGCCACCCGCCCCGTTAGAGACGCCCCATCCGGAATATCCTGCAATCGCCAAGGCGGCTCAAATTCAAGGCACCGTGGTCGTCCAGATTCTCCTGGATCTGGATGGCAGCGTAATGCAAACCCGGGTTGCCCGCACCTCCGGGAACGAAGCCTTGGATGCAGCCGCGAAGGAGGGTGCGATGAAGTTTAAATTCACCCCTGCAAAGCAACGGGACAAGCCGGTACGCGTATGGGTAGCGATGCCCATCGTTTTTCGTTTAGAAGGCTGATAGAGAGTAAGGTTTCCTGAGGATAGACAGGCAGAGGCCTGAGGCCTATAAAGGCCTCAGGCCTCTGCTTCATCGTCTCCAAATGTAACGCCGCATGGGCGATTGATCCGTCTGTACGATACTTTGCATACCCTGCGATTGCCAAAGTAGCCGTGGTGTAAGGGACCGTTTACGTCCAGATCCTCTTGGATCTAAATGGGAGCGTGTTGCAAACCAGGCTGGCACGAAGCTTCCAGAATCAGTCCCTGGAGGATGCTGCGGTTGAAGGTGCGCAGATGTTCAAGTTCACGCCGGGCAAACAGCGAGACAAGGTAGTTCCGGTATAGGTTTCGATGCCTATCGTATTCCGGTTGGAGAAATGACGGGTTAGGGTACAAAGGTAAAAAATCTGTCAGAGGCCTGGAAAGTTTTAACACCCAGGCCTTGTACTCTTTCGGAGATTGACAAAAGGTCATAAGATACGGTAATATATAATGTTGAATATTTGGTCACAGGCGCCGATCTATCAAGGAGGAACAGCATGGAAGTCACCATCACCGCCCGCCATTTTCAGCTCGATCCCAGCCTCCGAGAATACTTGGAGGGCGAAATCGCAGGCCTCACGAGGTTTTTCGAGCGCATCCTGGAGGTCCACGTGATTCTCGAGCAGGAAGGGTATCGCCAGGCGGCAGAGATCGTTGTTCACTTGCCTCGGACCCACCGCATCCGGGCTCGGGGGGAGGGCAAAGACATGCGGTTGGCTTTTGACACGGCGGTGGAAAAGTTGGAAACCCAGATCAAGCGCTACAAAGAGAAATTAAAGGAGAACAAACGGCACCGGAAAGAGGAGGACGAATTATCGAAAGGAGGCCATGATGGAGGGGGTCAGCGTTCAGAGGCTCTTTGAAGATCGCCAGGCCGAGCTAGAGCTCGAACTTTTGACCAAGGGGGGCGGCCTGGAGCGCCCGATCACCATTTCGGACATCAACCGCCCGGGCTTAGCCCTGGCCGGTTATACGGAATACTTTCTTTGGGAGCGAATCCAAATCATCGGCCAGACCGAGATCTCCTATCTGGGCACGCTGACGGCCCAAAGCCGCCGCCGGGCCATCGAGCGCATCCTGGGCTATGATCTGCCCTGCATCATCATTGCGAAGGGACTGGAGCCGCCCAAAGAGCTTCTGGCTTTAACCAATAAAAGAGCCATTCCCGTCCTGCGCACGGCCCAGTCCACTACGCCCTTCATCCACCAGCTTACGCTTTACCTAGATCATTTCTTAGCACCAACCCAGACAATCCATGGCACCCTCGTGGACGTGTACGGGGTCGGTCTGCTCTTCACCGGGGAGAGCAAGATGGGCAAGAGCGAGCTGGCCTTGGACCTGGTCGAGCGGGGCCACCGTCTGGTCGCGGACGACGTAGTTTCGATCAAACGCCGCGGCCTGGGGATCCTGATCGGCTATGCCAGCGACATCCTCCAACACCACATGGAAGTCCGCGGGGTGGGGATCATCGATATCATGGGAATTTTCGGGATCCGCGCCATCCGCCTGCGCAAACGGGTGGAGGTCGAAGTACGCCTGGTGTCCTGGACCGATGAGGAGGATTACGAGCGCACTGGGCTTTCGGAACAGACCAGCGACATCCTCGGGGTCAACATCCCCCTGGTCGTCCTGCCCATCTTTCCCGGGAAGAACATCACCGTGGTCGCGGAGACCGTAGCCCTGAACCATCTCCTGCGCATCTCGGGGATCCGCTCGGCCGAGGATTTCAACAAACGGCTGCTCGCAACCATGCAGCGACGGACCGAATCCAACGCCTACCTGGAGGAGGATCTGGAATAGGCGCCGATGATCAGCGCTTTGCTCGTGACTCACGGCAAATTCGGCCGGGAGATTCTCAAGACGACCGAAGGCATCCTCGGGAGCCAGAAATCCGTGGCAGCGGTGTCCAATGACGGGTTGGGTCTGGTCGAGCTTCGGAACCGGATCGCCCGCGAGCTCAAAGGGATGAGTTCCCCGGACGGGGCTATCCTGTTCGTGGACTTCCTGGGGGGGAGCTGCTCCAATGCCTGCAAAGCGATCCAGGCCTCCGGAGATCGGGTTCTGGTGATCGCGGGCATCAATCTCCCCATGCTCCTGGATTTCTTCATGTATCGCGAGCAGTACCCCTTGGAGGCCTTGGCCGCACTCTTGCTCGAGGCCGGGAAGAGGAACATCGTTGAGGTCAGACCCTGAGGCCGGGAAACCTATGGGGCACATCCGCTTTCTATTCGGGATTCACAATCATCAGCCCGTGGGCAACTTCGACCACGTGTTCGAGGAGGCTTTTCAGAAGGCATATCTTCCCTTCCTCCAGCTTTTGGATAAACACCCCCGAATCCGGATCAGCCTCCATAACAGCGGCTGCCTCTGGGAGTGGCTGGAAGGGCACCACCCGGAATACTTCCATCTCATTCAGATTTTGGTGGACCGGGGGCAGGTGGAACTTCTCTCCGGTCCATTCTACGAAGCCATCCTTCCAGCCATCCCGGAGATCGACCGCCAAGGTCAGATCGGGATGCTTTCCGATTACTTGGAAAAGCAATTCGGGAAAAGGCCGAGAGGGGCCTGGCTGCCGGAGCGCGTCTGGGAGCCAGAACTGGCTCGGACCTTTGCGGAGGCCGGGATCGAATACACAATAACCGACGATTGGCACTTCCGGGCGGTCGGCTTCGAGGAAAAGGACCTGGATGGATATTACCTCACCGAAGATGGAGGAAGGGCGGTCGCCGTCTTTCCGATCAGCCAGAAGATGAGGTACCTCGTCCCCTTCCACTCCGTCGAGGAGAGCATGAGCTTCTTCTCACAGGTCGCGACCCACCCTGGCTTCCCGGCAGCCATCCTAGCCGATGATGGGGAGAAATTCGGTATCTGGCCCGGGACTCATAAGTATTGCTACCAAGACGGCTGGCTGGAGCGTTTTTTCACCGCCTTGGAAGGAGCGGAGGCCATCGATATGGTGACCTTCGGGGAGCACCTCAGCCAGGAGTCTCCGAAGGGCCGGGCCTATCTGCCCACCGCCTCCTATGCCGAGCTCATGGAATGGGCCCTCCCGGCAAAAGCCCAGCGGGATTACCAGGATCTTCTCAACCGGGTTCAAGCCGGGCCGAGCCCTGACCGCTTCACGTCGTTCATCAAAGGCGGATTCTGGAGGAACTTTCTCTCCAAGTACCCGGAGGCCAATCACCTTCACAAGCGGATGCTGCGGGCAAGCCGGAAGGTCCGGGCCACCTCCGAAAGGGGAAATACCCCCCTCTGGCAGGAAGCCCAGCGCAACCTTTATCGGGCTCAATGCAACTGCGCTTATTGGCACGGCGTTTTCGGAGGCCTCTATCTGCCCCATCTTCGCTCTGCAGTCTATTCCTGTTTGATTGCCGCGGAGTCCGGCCTGGATCGACTCCATCCCGAGGGGGCACGAATCATGGTGGAGGATACAGATTTTGATGTCTGCGGCCAGAGGGAAGTCGTGATAGAAACCCCGAAGCAGAACCTTTACCTTTTCCCTTCTCAGGGAGGCAGCCTTCTGGAATGGGACCTCAAGGCTAAGGCCATAAACCTTTGCGATACGCTTGCCCGCCGGGAGGAAGGGTATCACGCTGGGCTCCGAAAGGCTGCCGAGAACAGCCCGGAGGAAGAGACGCGAAGCATCCACGAAAGGATCCTCACCAAGGAAGCGGGCTTGGAGAGGTATCTTGTGTACGACCGCCGCCGCCGCGGTTCGCTCTTAGATCGGTTTTTCCTGGAGGGTTCTTTGGAAGAGGAACGTCGGGCCCGCCTCCTGGACGTGGGGGACTTCGCCGACCGACCGTACGAGGTTCGTTCCGAGGCCGGCCTTTACCAGGCCGAGGTCTTTCTCTGGCATGAAGGTAGCCTGAACATGCCGAGCGGCGAACGCAAGGTCCGTCTTGAAAAGGCCCTCAAGGTCCCCAAAGACGGGACCAAGTTCGAGGTGGAATACAGCTTATCGAACAAAGAGGCCACGCCCCTGGAGGTTCATTTCGGCATCGAATTCAATTTCGGCATGCTTGCCGGGGATACCCGGGATCGATACTACGAGTTTCCCGGTGCGGCGTTAGAGGACCGCCGTTTGGTCAGCGAAGGGGAAGTAGAGTGCTCCCCGGGTTTCCAGGTGGTGGATGAGTGGGCCAAATTTAAGGTAGTTCTGTCCTGGTCCCTCCCGGCCACGGTGTGGCGCTATCCAGTAGAGACCGTTTCCCAATCCGAGGCCGGGTTCGAGCGGCTCTACCAATGCTCGGCAATTTTGCCTCACTGGAACCTCTCAGTAAAACCGGGGGGATCTTGGGACCTCCATCTCCGTGTGGGGGTCGAGGATTTGTGAGTTCCGTTTTGAAATCAACTAAAAGCGATCGATTGTGATCGAACGCAGGGCGCGGATATTGAACAAGCTCGGGCTTCACGCTCGTCCGGCAGCCTTGCTCGTACAGACGGCTTCCCGGTACAAATCCAAAGTCACAATCCGAAAAGGCGACTTGGAGGTAAACGGCAAAAGCATCATGGGCGTGATGATGCTGGCCGCGGAGCAGGGAAGCGACCTTTTCTTCCAGGCCGAGGGCCCGGACGAAAGGGAACAGGTGACCGCTTTGGTCCGACTCGTGGGGAACAAGTTCCATGAAGAGTAGGAAGCTCCGCGGGATCGCCGTGTCCGCCGGGGTGGCAATAGGGCGGGCTAGGATTCTTGTCAGCGAGGACTTCGCCGTTCCCGAGAGAGCCCTGCGTCCCGGGGAGGTCGAAAAGGAAATCCGTCTCTTCCGCTCGGCCCTGGCCCATACCCGGAAAGAGCTCAAGGTCTTAAGACGGTCCCTCTCCCAGAGGGTGGGGGAGGAGAGTCGGTTCCTGGATGCCCAGCTGTTAGTGCTCCAGGATGTGATGGCTATAGACGAGACCATCCGGCGCATCCGCAGCGAGAAAAAGAACGCCGCCTACGTCTTTCACCGCGTTTTAGAAAAGGCCCTTTCCGTCTTGCAATTCAGCGGAGACAGTAATTTGAAAGAGCGCAGCGCGGATATCCGCGACGTGGGACAGCGCATCCTCGGGCACCTGCTCAATCGCGGTTCCTCCTCCCTCGATGACCTTCCCGGAGGATGCATCTTGGTAGCCCATAACATCTTTCCCTCGGAGCTGATACAACTTTCCCAGAGGAAGATCCTGGGATTTGCCACGGAGTTGGGGGGGAGGGCTTCCCATATCGCCATCATGGCCCATACGATGGGGATCCCAGCAGTCGTGGGGTTGAGAAGACTGCTTTCCGCGGTGCGCGAGGGGGACCCCTTGGTCCTGGACGGCAACACCGGCCTACTCTGGGTTCATCCCGAGCCCGCGGTCACCCGGAAGTACCACCGCGCCCTTCTTGCTCAGTCTGAACAGGGAGCTTTCCTGAGAAGCCTGAGGGCACTTCCCGCCGAAACCAGGGACGGGTGCCGGATCAAGCTGGAAGCCAACCTCGAATGGCCCGAGGAGACCGACGCTGCCCTGGTCTCAGGGGCGACGGGGGTTGGCCTCTTCCGCACCGAGTACCTCTGGCTACGGTACAACAAGGCTCCAGAGGAAGGAGAACAATTTCAGGCCTATCGCGAGGTGGCCCAGGCGATGGCCCCTCACCGGGTGGTGATCCGGACCTTTGACCTCGGCGGTGACAAGCTTCTGGCCTGCTCGGAACCCGAACCCAATCCCTTCCTGGGTTTCAGGGCGATCCGCTATTTTCTAAAAGAGAGGAGAGGGTTCGAGACCCAGGTCCGAGCCGTGCTGCGGGCCAGCGCCTTCGGAAACGTGGCGCTGATGGTTCCCATGGTCACTTCCATGGAGGAGCTGAGGGAATCCCTGGCCCTTGTGAAAGAGGTCAAAAGGAAGCTGTCGCGGGAGGGCATTGCCTTCAATCCCAGCTGTCCGGTCGGGTTGATGATTGAAACCCCGGCCGCTGCCCTCCTTGCCGAGCGCCTGGCCCGCGAAGCGGCCTTCTTCTCCATCGGCACGAATGACCTGACCCAGTACACCCTGGCCGTGGACCGGGGCAATGAGAATGTCGCGTCTCTCTTCGATCCCTTTCACCCTGCAGTCCTGGATTTAATCTGGAGAGTTGCCCTGGTTGGGAAGAACCTCGGGATCCCTGTCGGCCTGTGCGGGGAGATGGCCGCAGATCCCATGGCCATTCCCCTCCTCCTCGGCTTTGGCCTGCGGGAACTTTCCATGGTGCCCGCCTCCATCCCGAAGGCCAAGGCCATCATCCGCTCCCTCGATCTTGCGGAGGTCGAGGGGGTCATCCGCGAGGTTATGGCGCTGGGGACCGGACAGGAAATCCGCTCCTATCTCCTCCGGTGTCTCAAGCGCTGGCAGCGCAAGAGCCGGATCTCTTGGGCTCCTCTAGGTGGCCTGAAGTGAACGTCATCGGGCTCACCGGAACCATGGCCAGCGGCAAAAGCACGGTGGCCCACCTGTTCAGAGGCTGGGGAGCCGAGGTCGTTGAGGCCGACAGGCTGGGCCATGTGCTTCTCCGTCCCGAAAGCCCGGCCTACAGAAAACTGGTCAAGGTCTTCGGCCGGACCATTCTCGTGAGAGGGGGGCAAATTAGCCGCCGGCGTTTGGGTCAGAAGGTCTTCGCGGATCAGAAAGCCCGGCGGACCTTGAACCGGATCGTTCATCCCCTTCTGCTCCGGGCCCTGAAGAAAAGGATAGAAGCGACGAGGGAAAGGGGCAGGATGCTCGTGGTGGTCGCGGCCCTGATCCCGGAGTGGAAGATCGAGGATTGGTTCGACTGCCTCATCGCAGTGACCGCTCCCCGGAAAGACCGCTTGGACAGGCTTTGCAATTTAGGGTTCACAAGGAGGGAAGCGAGGCAGAGGCTGGCCTCCCAGCTCTCGGAAAGGGAGAAATGCCGGGGAGCGAATCTTATCATTGAAAACCAGGGAAGCCTGTCCGCCCTACGAAAAGAGGCCAGGCTCGCCTGGAATACACTGAAGGAGGGACTATGCTTTCGGAATTGAAAGAAAAGCTTTCAGGGCTGGGGAAGAGGCTGGCAACCCTGCGAGGTTATCTTTGACCTGGATATCAAGGAGAGGGAGCTGGTTGAGCTGGAGAAGAAGATGAGCGGCCCGGGGTTCTGGGACAACCCTGAGAGCGCCAAAGGGGTCATACAAGAAGCGAACGCACGCAAGACCTGGGTGGAAGAGCACCGCGCTCTTTCGCGGGAGCAGCAGGACCTCCGGGATCTGATCTCCCTGGCTTCCTCGGAAGAGGACCCCAGCCTTCCGGACTTGGCCCGGGATGCGGAGAGCCTGGCGAAGCGCGTGGACTCTCTCGAATTCCGGCACGTCATGTCCGGTCCGGACGATGCCCGGGACGCAATCCTCTCGATCCATTCCGGAGCTGGGGGGACCGAAGCCCAGGACTGGGCCCAGATGCTGCTTCGGATGTATTTGCGGTACTGTGAGGACAAGGGGTTCAAGACCACAGTGATCGACCTCCAGTCCGGAGAGGAGGCGGGAATCAAGGGAGCCACGGTGGAAGTGGTCGGAAAACATTCCTACGGCTACCTCAAGGCCGAAGTCGGGGTCCACCGCCTCGTTCGCATCTCGCCCTACGACGCCGCGCACCGGAGGCACACCTCCTTTGCTTCGGTCTTCGTGTACCCCGAGGTGGAGGACTCCGTGGAAGTGGACATCCAGGAGAAGGACCTGCGGGTGGACATTTTCCGGTCGGGGGGAGCCGGAGGCCAGAACGTGAACAAGGTCTCCACGGCCGTGCGTCTCACGCATCTCCCTACCGGGATTGTGGTCCAGAGTCAAAACGAGCGCTCGCAATATCAAAACCGGGTGAATGCGATGAAGGTCCTCCGGTCCCGGCTCTACGAATATAACCGCCGGGAGGAGCAAGAGAAGCGCCAGGCGATCGAGGACTCCAAGACCGACATCGCGTTCGGGAGCCAGATCCGCTCCTACGTCTTCCACCCTTACAACATGGTCAAGGACCATCGCACGGACGTGGAGACCTCCAACGTGCAGGCCGTGATGGACGGGGACCTGGACCCGTTCGTGGAGGCCTATCTCAAGCAGCGAGGAAAAGGCGCATGACCAAGGCTTGCCTAGTCTTCCTTGTTTTGACGATCACCTTCCCCATCCTGACTCAAGGGGGGGGGTCGGCGAAGACTTATCCCACTAACCTTGAACTCGTACAGCGGGCCGCGAACAGCGCTTCTCTCAAAGTGGCTGAGCAACTGACGGCCATCTCTCTCCGAGTGATCATCCTCCGCGCGGAATCATCCCGACCCGCGGACTGGGTCGTAGAGTCTGCCCTGACGTCCGCCCTGATGCGCTCGGGGTTCAAGATCTACCAGGCGCCCCCGGGAGCCGACTCCGCAGCGACGCTCAGCTATCGGGTGGTGGACCTGGGGATCACCTATCAAGAGAAGCCCGGGGGCGTGGAACGAGTGGCCAGGGTGCGGATCGCCTTCAACGTCACCCAGGTAAGCGCGGGCCGGGTCTTGAGTTCAGGGGATGGCCAGGGTACGGTCCAGGATTTGGTTCCGGCTGCGGTACTACCAACCCTGGAAAGCCCGGAGATGACAACGGTCAGGCTTCCGGCCAGGGAGAGCATGGGCAACCGGCTCCTGGAGCCGGCCCTGCTCTCTGCGGTCGTAGCCGGACTGATCTATCTGTTTTACGCCAGCAAGGCAGCCAAGTGACTCATCAAGAAGGATAGCGATGACCGAAAAACAAGAGCATTGGGAGGGAGGACACCATCGCGAGGAAATCGCCTCCGTGATCGCAAACCTGGAGCGCCAGATCACGGAGCACCCACAGTTTCCGGACCTCCGGAACCAGTTGGGGGTAGTCCTGTCCATGGCCGGGGAAATCGAGCGTGCCCAGCAGGAATTCCAGAAGGCTGTGGAAATGAACCCTGGCTATGTGGAGGCGCACCTGAACCTGGCGGTAACCCTGAACGAAATCGGCCGTTATGAGGAGGCCAAGACCGAGTTTAACCGGGCTGCGGACCTGGAGTTCGGGCACGGCCCGGACTCCGGCAGAAGGGACATCCCCAAGAGCATCCGCAGCAAGATCGCGCACAAGCATGCCGAGGTCGGGGATCTCTACCGCGAGGTGAGCCGTTACGCCGAAGCCATCCGGGAGTATGAGTATGCACTCCAGGTAAACCCCTCCTTTCTGGACATCCGCCTGAAGTTGGGCAAGGCCTACCTCGAGATGCAGCTCAAGGAGGAGGCGGTCTCGGAGTTCCGGCGGATTCTCGAGGTGAACCCGAATTTCCAAGATGCCCGGGCGGCCCTGGGGTTCGTCCTTTATTGTCTCGGAGAGCGTGCCCAGGCCGAGAAGGAGTGGGGAACCTGCTTGGCTCAGGATCCTCAGAACCTCCAGGTCAAAAACTATCTCGCCCTGATCCGGAGGGAAGGGACATGAAACCCAAGCCGGCCATCCTCCTTCTCGCTCTCCTTCTTTCCGCCTGCGCTCACCACGGCGGGGTCAAGGTGATTCCGATCTACAGCGCCGAGGAGGAGTATGGGCATGCCAAACGGCTGTTCGAGCGCAAGAAATACGGGGACGCGTTCACAGTGTTCCAGCAGTTCGTCTACAACCACGAGGGTAGCTCTCTGATGCCGGATGCGGTTTTCTACGAGGGGGAGTCGAAGTTCCTGGATCGGGACTATTCCGGGGCGGTCGAGTTCTTTGAGGAGGTGGTCTCCAAGTATCCTACCGCGGCCTATGCGGACCGGGCCCAGTATCGGCTCGGGCTCTGCTACTATAAGGAGTCTCCTTCCTGGGAGCTGGACCAGGAGATGACCGAGAAGGCGATTGAGGCTTTCCAGATATTTCTGGTCAAGTACCCACAGAGCCCGCTCGTGCCGGACGTCAACCGGATGATCTACGCCTGCCATGACAAGCTCGCCCATAAGCGTTACGATTCCGGCCACATCTACCTCACCCTCCGGCTCTACGATTCGGCTCGGGTCTATTTCAAAAGCACCCAGGAGGACTTTCCGAACTCCTTTTGGTCGCGCGAGGCGGCCTTCGGATTGGCGGAGTGCGATTTTCTGCAGAAAAACTATCGCGAGGCCCAAAAGGGGTACGAGGCCCTGCTCAAGGGCCCGGATGACAAGCTGAGTAAGAGGGCCAAGGTCCGACTCCGGGACATAGCCCGGCGCTTGGAGAAGGAAGCTTCCCAGACTAAAAAGTAGTTTTTCTAATCTCTTTTCCCATGTTTGGATTGTTCGGCGGCACATTCGATCCCATTCATATTGCACACCTGCGGCTTGCCGAGGAAGCCCGCGAGGAGTTCAAGCTCGAGCGCGTCATCTTCATTCCCGCATCGATTCCTCCCCACAAGTCCGGCTGGAAGATCTCTTCGTTTCAGGGTCGGTATGAGATGGTCCGGCTCTCCATCCAGGGGAATCCCTTCTTTGAGATCTCAGATGTCGAATCCGATCGCTCCACGGCCTCCTATTCCGTGGACACGGTGCGCCGGATGAAGGAGTGCTATCCGGAGCTGGCTTTTCTGCTGGGCGCGGACCAGCTCTTGGAGATTCGCACCTGGAAGGACCCCCGGGAGCTTTTCGGCCTTTGCCGGGTGATCGTGTTCGATCGTCCCGGGTTTAATCTTGGAGACTTGGAGAAAATGGGGCCGGAGTTTCGGGCGCTCAACTACCTCAAGGCCCGGAGCGGACTCTACGCCATCTCCGCTTCGGATATTCGCGGCCGGGTCCGGGCCGGAAAGTCCATCCGCTACCTGGTCCCGGACCTTGTCTACGAGTACATTCTGAACCGCGGCCTGTACAAAGGGGAGGAGCAGTGAACCGGGGAAAGGGGCATCGGATTCCTGCGATCCCTCCGGCTGGACTTTTCTTGAGGAATCCTGTATGATTAGGCATGCGGGGAGAACAATCTCTTTTCCACAGTGGATCGTATAAATACATGCAGAAAGACATCGTAAAACTCAAAGCCCGGACCCAGGCCAAGCCCGAAGACCCGGATGCCTTCATCGAGCTGGGATTGGCCCTGATGGACAAGCACCAGATGGAGGAGGCGATTCAGGCCTTGAAGGAGGCCGTCCGGATCAAGCCAGACTACTACCGGGCTCATGTGAACCTGGGCTTCGCCCTGCGCAGTGTCCGGGCCTGGGACTCGGCCGAGACTGCGTTCCGCACCGCGCTCAAGCTCAATCCAGAATCCCCGGGTGCTCATCACCAGTTCGGGCAGCTCCTCCGGCTGGCGGGCAAATCCAAGGAGGCCGCAACGGAGTTCGAAGCCTATCTCACGCTCCGGCCCGAAGCCCCGGATGCCGAAGAAGTCAGAGGGTGGATCGAGAAACTCAAAAAGTGATCTCTCCAAGACGTGTTCGCTTTAACCCCTTGAGCGGGTGCGTTTTTTAAATGGCCTTTCCCTTACCCCGTATCCCTTAATATTTCCATAGAGCGGCAAGCCGATGAAGGTTGTGGATGCGGCGATCTTGGTAGCGGACCTGGAAGGTTCCTCGGAGTTCGCGAACCACGCTTCGCTTGAAGAGTACAACCGCCTGGTACGGGAATACCACTGGCGAGGCTACGAGGCGGTCCAGCGCTATATCGAGCAGAGCAAGCTCTCCCTCGCCAATTTGGAGCGGGCGGCCCGCGGGGACGAGGTGGTACTCATTGTGCACAGTCTTTCCAGGGAAGAGAACGCGGTGCATGCCCTGAAGCTGGCCCTGCTGCTCAGGGAGGCCTGGTTGTATTCGGATTTTAACCGCAAGCGCTTGGAGGACGGAAAGGACTTTGCTCATGTCCGGGTGGGAATCGGTGAGGGCAAGGTGGTCCTGGAGAAAGGGGCGTGGACTCCTGTGGAGACTGCCGAAGGGTTCGCCATAAGCCAGGCCAAACGGATTGAGGGAGAAGCCAGCGAGGCCAAGGCCAAGATTTTGGTTAAGGCCTCCCTGCGTCCGTTCCTGGAAAAAGGGATGACGGGAATTACCTTAGGTCCGAACCGCTCCCTGGGCCGGCTCAAAGGCGTGGGCGAGGTCGAAGCCTGCCCGGTGGAGGCCTACGATGGCTGGGTCGCAGAGATGAAGAAGGCCCAGGAGGAAAGAGAGGCGGATGCTTACTCCCTGCACATCCAAGGCTATGCCGCTCAGGTAGCCGGGGACATTCCCGAGGCTCGAAGGCTTTACGGGAGAGCGCTGGCATTGAATCCCAGGAGCTCCTCGGTACACAACAACCTGGGCACCCTGGCCGAGGGAGAGAAGGATTTCCCCGAAGCCGAGCGTGAATTCCGCAAGGCCATTTCGCTTGCCCCGGAACAGCTTGACCTCCACGGAAACCTGGGCCTGGCCTTGATCCATCAAAACAGGATTGAGGAAGCGCTCACCGAGTTCGAGACTGCGGTCCAAGACAGGGGAAAAGAGCTGTTCAAATGGCAGACCCACTACGCCCTGGCCTTGCACACCCTGGAGCACTTTGACGAAGCCCTGATGGCCTATCTTAAGGCCTTGGCCCTCAATCCCGAGTACTCACTGGCCCATTACAATTTAGCCTGCCTTTATGCCCAGACCGGCAGGAAGACCCAGGCCCTTGATGAGTTGCGTGAGGCTGACCGCTGCGGATATGACCATTGGGACACGGTCCAGCAAGACCCGGACATGGCCAACCTCGTCGGCGACCAGGAGTTTGAATTTTTGGTCGATGAAAAGACGAAACACAAGTAGTTATAATGGATTATTGAATTAAGAACTCACGAGTTCAACAATGAAGTGCAACACTTGGGATAGCGAGGAAAGATGTGGTATCCTAAGTGGTTATGCACAGAGACTACCAGCAGTTAAGCTTAGAGGAGCGTGACCAG
>Ga0315279_10001327_pt1 | contig 41675 bp, 29 predicted proteins | sample YL17G06_20_MG_FD_203694 | JGI IMG/M metagenome (GOLD analysis project Ga0315279, IMG submission 203694) | Sediment microbial communities from Yellowstone Lake, YNP, Wyoming, USA - YL17G06_20 | ecosystem: Environmental > Aquatic > Freshwater > Lake > Sediment | place: USA: Wyoming | collected...
ATTCCCAGGAAAAACGGCCACCCGGTGCCGGGTCAGGCCAAAAACCCACGATGTCCGGGGTAATCGAAATCCGGCCTCACTCCAAATCATTGCCACAATGGAAATTAGCAGCTACGCTAATGGCTCCCACAGGCCATACGTGGCGGTGAACACGTCCGCGGAACGCTCCTGAGTGTCGCAAAGGTCCAGCGCCTGTTGGTACACCGCGCGGGTCTCCGAGGAGCCGTAGCCGGTCGTGGCCGTGACCGGTACCCCGAGGGTCAGGAGGATCTCGAGCTCCGCGGATGCCCGCTCGGCCCCGCGGGGCCAGCCGCGGACGAGCTTCAGGGCGTGCTCGAGCATGAGGATCGCGGCCGGGTTGTCGCTGGCGCGGATGGCCTTGGCCCCGGCCTGGTGCAGGTAGTGCGCAGCCTCCTTCTCCCTCCCTGCCGCTTCGTAGTGGTAGGCGAGCCTCTCGAAGTAGGGCTCGGGATGGTCGCGCACGAGCCCGCGGATAGTCTGGGCCGCGTGCTCGTGCAGATCGCGACGTTCGGGCTGCGGGATGCCGCTGTAGACGGCCTCGCGGGTCAGCACGTGGCGAAACGAGTACTCCCGGCGCGGAACGGTGCGCTCTTCGTAGACCAGACCCAGATCCTCAAGCCGGCGGAGGTCAGCCTCCGCCGCTTCCTCGTTCCCGATCATCTCCTTGAGGACCGCGACGTCGAAGACCCGTCCCATGACCGATGCCGCCTTCAGCGTCCGTCGGGACTCCGACGGCAGCCGGTCCGTCGTGCTGCGGATGACGCTCTCGACGCTCTCCGGCACGCCGTCCACGACTCCGTCCGCCCGCGCCCGCCATCGCCCCTGGACCCGGTGCAGGCCACCCGTGTCGATCAGCGACCTAAGGATCTCCTCCAGGTAGAACGGGTTGCCCTGGGACCGGTCCAAGATGGCCCAGGTCAACGCCTCCGGCAGCCCCCGGGTGTCCAGGAGGGCATGGATCAGGTCCGTGCCCTGCTCGGGGGTCAGGTCGTGGACAAGGAGCTCGGTGTAGCGATCCGGACAGATCCGCGACGCCAGGGCAGGGAGGTGACGGCAGCGATGGTCGTGTAGCGGCCGGTACGCGCACAGCAAGCCCAGCGCCGACGGCGCACCCTCGACCGGCGCCCCGACCGACTCCATGAGGAAGCCGATCAGGTCCAGCGTGAGTGCGTCCGCCCAGTGCAGGTCCTCGAACACCAAAACGAGCGGAGCAAGGCGGGCCAGTGCGACGCAGAGGTCCCGCACGGCTTCGAAGATCCCGACCCGCACGGACTCGGGATCCGCCGTGCCCGCGTCCCGCTCGGCGCCTTCGGGATCCTTTGCCGACAGCAAGCGCATCAGGTGCCGCACCACGGACCCGGTTCGTGCCGGGTCCAGAGCGCCTCGCTCCGCGAGGTCCTCGATCGTCCGCTCGACCCTCTTCAGATGACGGCTCTCGGAATCCTCGGTCCTCCAGGAAAAGAGATGATGCAGGAGGTCGATGAACGGCCAGTACGATGCCGCAACCCCGATGTCGAGACACCGGCCCTCCAGCCACCGGGGAGCTTCCCCCCGCGGCCGGGCGGCGGAGCGCGCCTCGGCGATGAGACGGCTCTTTCCCACCCCGGCCTCTCCGGCCACTGTGACTAGCTGCGGCTCTCCGCCGTAGACCCGTTCGAGCGCGTGGCAGAGCTTGGCGAGCTCGTCGTCCCTTCCGACCAGCCGCGAGCCCAGTCCCTCGACCCCGCGGGTCTTGCGCGGCTCGTCCAGGAGGGACCCGAGGCGATACCCCGTCGCGGCTTCGCCCGGAGCCCGGACGCGCGCGAAGCGTGCGGCCCTGCGCGTCGCGCGGAACGTGGACTCGGAGACGAGGATCTCGTCCGCTTGCGCGGTCGCGGCAAGACGCTTCGCATCCCCCATAACCGGTCCCGAGAGAGACTCGGCCAGTTCGTGGGCGTCCGAGGTCCACGGGACCGCGATAACGCCCGAGCTGATCCCGGCGGCGACCTTGAGGTCCAGCCGCCGGGCCACGTCTCGGGCCTCCAAGGCCGTTCTCACCGCGAGCTCGGGGGCGTTCTCCCGGGTGGGGCCGCGGCCGAAGACCGCCAGCACCGTTTGCCCGACGTGCCGCTCGATCTGCCCGCCGTAGCGTAGGACGAGGCCGTAGAGCGAGCTTAAAAACCGGGCGCTCGCGTCTCCTTGCGCCGACGCGTCACACAGCCGCAACGCCATCACCGTGGCGGGGTGACGATCCACGCTGGCCGCGATGTCGGCTGCTGCCCGGTCCCGCGTCTCCGCCCGCTCGAACGGCGGAAAGGTCCCGGAACGGATATCGGCAGCCAGGCGCCCTACCCGCGGTGAGGGCTCCTCTCCGGTCTCCCGGCGAATCACACTTCGGCAGGTCTCGTACTGCCGGAGCGCCGCGGACCGCCTTCCCGCCAGCGCGTGCAGCTTCATCAGCGCCACGTGGGGCGCCTCGTCCAGGTTGTCCAGGGCCAGCCATCGGGACGCGTACTCGATTCCGCCATCGTAGTCTTCCACCAGGGAGAGACAGGCCACCAGCCGCTCGAGTATCGACGCAAAGGCGCGGCGAAAGGCCTCGGCCTGGAAGAACTCCCAGTCGTCGAAAGCCACGCTGTCCTTGAGCGTGAAGCCTGCCAGGAAGTCCGCGCCGTAGAGGTCCGCCGCGGCGCGAAGCGGCAGCGGGCACTCCGCGCACCGCTCACCGGACTCCAGGCAGCGTCCCCGGATGGCGCGCATCTCGTCGATGTCGATCCGCAGCCGGGAATCGACGCCGAGCCTCACCTGGTCCTGCTCCGTGATCAGGGCTCCACCCGGCAGTGCCGCAGCCAGGGCGTGCAGGGTGCGCCGCAGCACGGCCCGACCCCGGGCCTCGTCCGCGTCCGGCCAGAGCAGCGCAACCAGGGAGGCCCGCGCGTGGCTCCTTCGCTCCACGGCCAGATACGCCAGCAGGGCCAGGGCCTTCCGGGTTTCCACCTTGACCGGCGCGCCGTTTCGCTCGATGGAGGGGGGCCCGAGGAGGCGGATGCGGACCGGTTCGATGGTCTCGACTCTTTTCATGGCGTCACGATTTCGTCACGCTCTCGTAACGGCCGCGGGCGACGATGAGGCCAATGATGATCCAAAAGGGCGGGCGAATGCAACCGCCAGGAGGTAGGAACATGGTACTCATCGTAGGTACGACCGGTCTCGTCGGCGGCGAGACGGCGCGGCAGCTTTCCGCCAAGGGGGTCGAGGTTCGAGGGCTCGTGCGGGCGTCTTCGGACCAGGCCAAGGTCGCGGCACTGAAGAAGGCCGGCATCTCGATCGTGCAGGGGGACCTCCGCCAACCGGATTCGCTCGAGGCCGCTTGCCGGGGCGCGGACGCGGTGATCACCACGGTCTCCGCATTGCCGTTCTCCTGGCAGCCGGGCAACACCCTTCAGGACGTGGACCGCAAGGGTCAGATGAGCCTGATCGACGCGGCGAAGATGGCGGGCGTCCGGCGCCTCGTCTACGTCTCCTTCCCTCACGACCCGGGCGTCTCCTTCCCGTTGGGCGACGCCAAGATCGCTACCGAGGGCCACCTGAAATCCAGCGGCCTGGAGTACGCGGTCCTGCAGGCCAACTGGTTCATGGAGGTATGGCTGAGCCCCGCGCTGGGTTTCGACTTCGCCAACGGCAAGGCCACCGTGTTCGGGGACGGGAAGAACAAGCTGAGCTGGGTTAGCTATCGGGATGTGGCACGCACGGCCGTGGAAGCCGTCACCAGCCCGCGAGCGAAGAACGCGATCCTGCCGGTCGGCGGGCCGGAGGCGCTCTCGCCCCTGGAGGTCATCGCGATCTTCGAGCAAAAGGGTGGGAGCTCCTGGCAGGTCAGCCACGTGCCGGTGGAGGCGCTGCGCCAGCAGAAGGACGCGGCAAAGGACGAGGTCCAGGAGAGCATCGCGGCGCTGCAGCTCATGTACGCCACTGCCAAGCTCCCCTTCGATCCACGGGACTACCTGGTCCGCGAAGGTCTCGGCACGGTCAACGCGTATGCAGAATCCGTGATGAAGCAGACCGTGGCGGCGACCTGAGCGTCCTATGAGCGAAACGTACCGATTTGGGGTAGGCGCGCTCTCCTGCCTTGCCGTGAGCGATGGCTCCTTCGACTATCCTCCTGCGGCGCTGTTTGCCAACGCGCCGCAGGACTCCGTGCGCGCGGAGTTAGATCGTGCCGGCGTCCCGTCGGCCATGGTCACCACGCCGTACACCTTTCTCCTGGTGGACACGGGCGCCCACCGGGTGCTCGTGGACCTGGGGGCGGGGCCTCTGTCCCCGACCACCGGCCGTCTCTCGGCCAACCTGCGCAACGCCGGTTACGGGCCGCAGGACATCGACTGCGTGGTCATCACGCACGCGCATCCCGATCACATCGGAGGCGCCCTGCAACCGAACGGGACCTTGCGTTTTGCCGGCTCGCGCTACTTCGTCTGGAAGCGGGAGTGGGAGTACTGGTTCTCGGAGGAAGCGGCGAAGATCGAATGGGAGCACATCGATTTCACGGCCATCGCCCGTCGGAGCCTGTCCCCGATGAAGCCCCTGCTGACGCTGGTGGACGGCGAGGACGAGTTCCTGCCCGGGGTCTCCATGCTCGACGCGGGCGGACACACGCCGGGGCACGTGGTGATCGTCTTCGAGTCCGGCGGCTCGAAGCTGGTCTTCGCGGCGGACACGGTGATCTGCCCGCTGCACTTGGAGCACCCGGACTGGCGGCCGATCTTCGACATGCAGCCCGATCGCGCGGAGCAGAGCAAGCGGCGGGTGTTCGACCGGGCTGCCGACGAAGACTGGCTAGTCATGGCGCAGCACTTCCCGCCGTTCCCGAGCCTCGGGAGGATCACGAAGGAGCGCCAGGGCTGGAAATGGCGGCCGATCGCGACCGCCTGACGCGTGGAGAGCCGGGGCGGGCATCGGGGCCGCCTCGCGCGGCGCTTCAACCGTCTCCTGGGACCCTCACCCCTGGCCCTGTTCGTCGAGGAGCGCGACCCCGCCGAGCGCCGGCCGGCAATCGCCTACTCGGGGCGCGGCTGCACGCGGACCCCGTCGAGGCGGTGTGACTGCTTTTGTCGGGAGACCTCCATGAAGTGTCCGAACTGCCAGCACGAGAACAAACCCATGGCCAAGTTCTGCACGTCTTGCCGGGCCCGCCTTCCGCGTGCCTGCCCCGCCTGCCACACCGAGGTTGACCCGGAGGATCGATTCTGCCCTGAGTGCGGCGCCGAATTGCAGCTCGCGCCCGTAGCCGGGCCCTCCGGCGCGTCTGCCCTCTCAGAGAGGTTCTCTGCTCTGCAGGACGCGCTCCCCGATGCGCTGCGGGATCGGCTCCTGGCCACTGAGGAGGGGGAGAACCGTATCATCACCATCCTATTCGCTGACCTTACGGGATCGGTTCGCACCACGGCGCGCCTCACGGCGGAGCAAGCCGCGAGCGTCGTCAACAACGTCCTGAAGGCGATGGTGGACGCCATCATGCAGTACGACGGCCGCATCAACCGCTTCCTGGGGGATGCGGTGCTCGCCTTCTTTGGTACGCCACTGGCGCACGAGAATGATCCTGAGCGCGCGGTGCTTGCCGCATTGGCTCTGAGGGAGCGGATACAGGCTCTCGGACTGAACGCGACGGTCGGCATCAACACCGGAGAGGTATACCTGGGCGGGGTCGGGTCGGATCGCCACCAGGAGTTCACGGCCATGGGGCCCGTGGTCAACCTGGCGGCCCGGCTTCGCGAAGCCGCGCAGCCCGGCGAGATCATCGTCGGAGAATCCGTCTATCGCCAAACCATGCGCGCGTTTGAGCATGCGCCCCGCGTCATAAGGGCCAAGGGGTTCGACGAGCCGGTGACGGCGTATGCAGTCCTTCGCCCCCTTCCGCGCCCCGAAAAAGTGCGCGGCATCGAAGGGCTCTGCGCAGAGCTGATCGGGCGGGAGGAGGAGGTGGCCAAGATCGCCGAAAGCCTGCGCATGGTCATGAGCGGCCGCGGCTGCATGGTGTCGATCGTCGGAGAGGCCGGGGTGGGCAAGTCCCGGCTGGTGGCGGAACTGAAGGGCATGGCGCTTCGGGAGAGCGACGGTCGGGACGCCCCGTCGTGGCTGGAGGGCCGGTGCCTAGACGTGGGCATGACCGTGAGCTACTGGCCGTTCCTCGATCTCCTTCGGGAGCATTTCGGCTGGAGCGTCGTGGAAGATGAGCGCGCGCGGGGTCAGCGCATCGGGAAGTCCTTGCTCGCGCTGGCGGCGCGTGGGGATCTTCCTCGCGAGCGCGTCGAGGAGATCGGTCCGCTCTTGGGCAAACTGCTCTCCGTGAGGTTCGGAACGACCTGGGATGAACGGCTGCGCGACGCGGGACCCGAGGAGACCAAGCAGCAGACATTCCTCGCTGTGCGTGACCTCCTGGTGGCTTTGTCACGCCGGGCGCCGCTGCTGCTCGTCCTGGAGGATCTGCACTGGGCGGACAACTTTTCACTGGACCTTATCGCGCTGGTCATGGAGACGCTCACGCTGGCGCCGATCCTCCTGGTGTGCGTGTACCGACCGGAGCAACAGCACCCGTGCTGGCATCTGGGCACGATCGCGCGCCGCAAGTGCCTGGACCGTTTCACTGAGATCGTGCTGCACGAGCTTTCCACGCAGCAGAGCCAGCGGATGGTCGAATCGCTGCTTCGCATCGATACCTTGCCGGCCTCCGTCAAAGAGCAGATCCTGGCAAAGGCGCAGGGCAACCCCTTCTTCGTGGAGGAAGTGATCAGGTCCCTGATCGACTCCGGCGCCCTGTACAAGGACGCTGAGGGATGGCGGACACGGGGAGAGGTCCTCGACATCGCGGTGCCCGAGTCTTTGCAGAGCGTGATCCTCAGCCGCGTCGATCAGCTGGAAGCGGAGATCAGACACGTGCTGCAGAGCGCCGCGGTGATCGGTCCCCTGTTCCGGCGACGCCTGGTGGGCCAGATCACGCGACAAGCGGGGGAACTGGACAAGGCGTTGGGAGACCTGGAGGATCGCGCGCTCATCTACCGCGAGCGGGTAGTCCCCGAGGAGGAGTACTCCTTCCGGCACGTACTGACCCAGGACATCGTCTACCACAACATCCTCACCCGGCGGCGCACCCAGATCCACCGCCAGGTGGCGGAGGCCATCGAGAAGCTCTACCAGGACGGACTGGAAGAGTACTATGAGCAGCTTGCTTACCACTTCGACCGCGGGAACCACACGGGGAAGGCAATCGAGTACTGCTTCAAATCCGGGGAAAAGGCGCGACAGCTCTACGCGAACGAGGCAGCCGTGGGCCACTTCACGCGGGGACTGGAGCTTCTGCGCGCGGCGCCCACGTCGGCGAACTCTGAGGCCCGTGAGCTGGACTTCATCCTGGCGTTGGGCGTCCCGCTCGTGCTCAGCCGGGGACACTACGCTCCCGAGGTGGAGGCCGCCTACCGGCGCGCCAGGGAGATTGGGAGTCGAGTTGGCACCACGGAACAGCGCTTCCAGGTCACCCTGGGACTCCGCCGCTCGTACTGGTCCCGTGGCAAGCTGCGACCGGCCCAGGAGCTGGACCAGGAATTGATCGATTTGGGCCAGCGGGCCGGCGACGCCATGCTCACCTCGCGGGGGCACATGATGGCGAGCGAGACCCTGCTCTTTCTCGGGGATTCCGCCGCAGCGATAGAGCATGCCCAAGCTGGCTTGAAGCTCTACGATCCCAAGGACTGTCAACAACACCTGGTTCGTTTCGGCAATGATACCCATGTGGGGTGCCTGCTATGCCTGGCCCAGGCGGAGTGGCTCCGCGGCCGGTGTGACCGTGCCCAGGAAGCCGCGCGATCAGGCGTTGAGCGAGCCCGCGAGATCGGCCACGCCTTCACGATGGTCTTCGCGCTTTACAATCGCGGCCTGGTCGCCCACATGAGGCGAGAGCCGGACCAGGCTATCCAAGAGTCGGAGGAGGTAGTCGCAATCGCGCGGCGGGAGAGGTTTCCGCTTTATCTGGCAATGGGTTCAGCGATCCTCGGATGGGCCTTAGGAATGCGCGGCGAGGGGGCGCGAGGAGTGGAGCTGATCCGGGACGGACTGGAGACGCTGCCAGCGGGCATGCCAGGTCGCGACCACTTCGTCGTCATGCTGGCCGAGGTTTGCCTCAAGGAGCGGATGATTCCGGAAGCGGCGTCGGCTATCGACGAAAGACTTTCGGTGGCGGACGATTCGGAATCCCTCTGCTGGTCGCCGGAGTTGAAGCGTTTACGGGGGGAGATCGGCCTCCTGGCCGGAGAGCCCGAGGCGGCAGCGGAGGGCTTATTCCTGCAATCACTGGACGCGGCTCGCCGGATGGGGGCGCGTGCGTTCGAGCTCCGCTCCGCATTGTCTCTCTTCCGACTGCGCGGGTGCCCGCAAGAGGGGGAGGCCAGAGAGTGGCTTGAGGCTGCCTGCGCAGGCTTCACGCAGGGCAACGAGTCAGCTGACCTCGCAGAGGCGCGGCAGGCTCTTGCCGAGGCACCCGGCTAGTCGATCGGAGAGGGACGTGGAACGGCGCGGGGCGCAGGGCCGGGCTTCAGGAATCTGCGGCCAAGGGGCCACCCGACCCAGACTGGGAAACGGACAGTTATGAAGACTTCATTGAGAGATAGCGTCGCCTGCAACCTGGGACTCGAGGAGGAGGGACGACTTGCTCATTGGACAGTCCTTGCCGTCTTGTCCGTAGAAGAGCAGCGAGATGGGAGTGGTCTCGCGGATAACTCGGGAAAGGATCCCATATACTTTCGCGGCGATGGGAATATCTCGCGCGCTCTCCGCTTTTGGCTGCCGCGGGCCATAGCCTTCTTCCCAAGAGCGGCGGACTTCTATGTGGTCAGGCTTCACATTGTCCACAAGCAGGGCGCGAACCTCGCCCATCCTCAGGCCAGTGGCTGCGGCCAGAACGTTGATAGCGTAGTGACGGTAGTCGTCCCACGGTTCGGGGCCGGCCAGGAGAGTGAGCACTTCAGAGGGAGTAAGGATGCTCCGGCTTGGACGCTGTGCGCGAATCGTCCTTACGCGCTCTGCAGGGTTCTCGCTAATCCAGTCGTCCTCGACAGCCCGCTCCAGAATGGTGCGCAGAGCCTGAATGAGCTTGTTAATCGTTGCTGGCGCGAGCTCACCGCGGCGATGGAGATTAATCACCCAAGCGTCAAGCCGCTTCGCCGTGAGATCACGCAGCTTCCAGGCTCCCCACGTCGGGAGAAGGTGCACACGAGTGTAGCTCTCGGCGACGTCGAGGTATCCGTTTGAGACGGCACGGCCGTGAGCTGCGCGATCCACAGCGAATGGGGCGTCGGGCTTCCAGAATCCGGCAGCGTACGTGGATAGCGTGATGTCCTCACGCGTCTTGTGGTCACTCTTCAATCTGGCTTCGCACCAACGAACCGCGTCGTCGTGCCGAGTGCAACTAGTCGAGACGGCACTGCTACGATAGGCACCGTTTTCGTCGCGAAGAGTGCGTAGAAGATTCTGCGGTTTTTTTTGACTGTGGTTCTGGAGTGAAGGGAGTACGGACGTTTCGAGCGTTCCATGCGGCCTCCCTCGACTCACTCTCGGTGTCAGAGTGAGTGTCAGAGTAGAGCTACATGGAAGCGTCCGTTTTCGGGTGGCTACCAAATCCCTACAACGTAGGAATTTCGATGGGCGATACTGGATTTGAACCAGTGACTTCTACCGTGTGAAGGTAGCACTCTGGGCCGCTGAGTTAATCGCCCGCAGCAGTCTTCGATTATATACATCAGCGGCGCAAGGCCTGTCAATCCGAGTCTGCTCCAACGCTCAAGCTCTTGAACGCAAGGGGCGTCGCGCATATAGTACTTTGCAGGAGGAGCAGGTTGGCGGCACTATTAAAAAAAGATTATTCCGGGGCACGAAAGTAGACAAAATAGACCAATCACGGAAATGCCGTTGAATTGACCTGATTAAATGATTGCCGAGTAAATAAATAGAATGGTTTTGTCGATCCCCTGGTTGGTACCGATCTTGCATTGAATATCCTGACAGCGATCAGCAGCATGAAGCAGAGCCAGGAAATCGTTCGACCGCTTGGAAGTGAACCGGTCAGTATAGCAGCCCTCTTTTCAAGGTTTCAGGGGGAAATCATCAGGAAGTCCCTTCATTTCCTGATCGCCCTTGTGCCGCTTCTCGCGTCCGTCAATCTTTCTGCGACCCTCGGCCTCCTTGCAGCGGGCACCTTGTTCTACGCTTTCGCCGAGAACTCGAGGCTCCAGGGCTTCCCCATTCCGCTGGTGAGCGAGCTGACGCTCATCGCCTCCCGGGAGAAGGACAGGCACGGCTTCGTGCTCGGGCCGGTCACCCTCGGGCTCGGAGCCATGCTCTCCTTGCTCCTCTATCCCCTTCCTGCAGCGTCACTGGCCATCTACGCCCTCGCCTTCGGGGACGGGATCGCCAGCCTAGCGGGCACCATGGTGCGCGGACCCCGGATCCCGCTTTTCGGGGGCAAGACCATCTCAGGGAGCCTTGCCTGCTTCTCCGCCGTTTTTGTCGTGACACTGAGCGTGACGCAGCGGCCGGTCGAAGCGTTCATCCTTGCGGTCGCCGGCGCGTTCCTGGAGGCGATCCCCGCGGGGAACTTCGACAACGTCATCCTGCCGGTCGGCATTGGCCTGATCGCCTCCCGGCTTCCCATCGCCTGATCCTCACGACGAGAGCGCCCTCAGACAGAGAACAGCACCCGCGCCCTGCATGATGAGTCCGGCTGCCAGCGGCACTGGCTGGATGGCAAAGAACTGGATCTCCCGGCATGCAACCAGGATGGCGAGGCCGATTGCCAGGAGCACGAACCTGCGGTCCTTCCGAGTGAAGGCCGCCACCGCCCCCGTAAAGACTGCGAGAAGACCGATCGCGAGGTTCACGAACCGCACACTCTGCTCGTCGCCGAGCTTCCAGGTGAGCTGGGCGAGGAACACGGTGCGGTCCACGGGAATGTAGGCGGCCATCGCGAAGGAGACCAGGAGCACCACGCCGGCGAGGACGAAGAACTTCCGGTATTTCAATTCCGTGCAGTACAGGCCGGCGATGAGCAGCCCGAGCACACCGACGAATCTCCCCCAATAGACGACACGCGTGAGCAGGAGGGAGAGGGAGACGGGGCCGTCCGTGGCGAAAAGCACGGCGGAGCCCGCGCGCAGGCATTCGAGTCCGAGGGAGAAGAAGTACATCATGAGGAACGGGATCACGGGAGACGATTCGCGACGATAGACTATGCGGCCCCGGAGGACTGCTCCGAGCGAGACGAGTGTTGCGACCGCCGCAGCGCCGATCCGCCAGAGTGCAAGCGGTGCGGCGTCCGTCCCCGGGTCGCGATACAGGAGCCACCAGGCGTTATCCTGGAGCGCGCGGAGGCGGACCATCAGCGCCGGCATCGCGCTGAGCGCGGCCATGCCGAGCACGGCCCCGGCGACGAGCAGCAGAAGGAAGATGGAGGCGGCGGTGAATGCGATGGTACCCGGCGATTCGCGCACCCGGGCATTCTATGACGTTCTTTGCGAAAAGGTCAAAACATTGTAGCTTTCCTCATGATTCTCATCTTTCGACAGGACGCAACCGAAGAAGAGATCCAGGGCGCAATCCGCAAGATCGAATCACTCGGATATACCCCGCACCTGAGCCGCGGCACCGTGAAAACGATCTGCGGCGTGACCGGCGACGATCGGGCAATCGGAGAGTCGGAGTTCGACCAGCTGCCCGGTGTCGAGAGCGTCGTGCGCGTGCTGAAACCTTACAAGCTTGCTTCCCGGGAGTTCCACCCCGATCCGACCCGCGTCGAGGCGGGAGGTGTCACCATCGGGCCCGGTACCTTCGCGGTGATTGCAGGGCCCTGTTCGGTGGAGACCGAGGAGCAAGTGGAAGCCAGCGCGGCGCTCGTGGCCCGCCTCGGGCTGAAACTTTTCCGCGGCGGAGCGTTCAAGCCGCGATCGTCGCCTTATTCCTTCCAGGGGCTCGGCGAGCAGGGGCTTGAGATCCTGAGCGCCGCAGCGAAGCGGCACGGGCTCACGATCGTGACGGAGATCATGTCCGAGCACGACGTGGATCTCATTGGGCGGTACACGGGCATTTTCCAGGTGGGGGCGCGCAACATGCAGAACTTCGCGCTCCTGAAAGCGATTGGAGAGACCCGCAGGCCTGTGCTGCTGAAGAGGAGCATGATGGGCACCATCGAGGAGCTCCTGCTTTCGGCGGAATACATCATGAAAGGGGGGAATTCCCACGTCATCCTCTGCGAGCGGGGCATCCGGACATTCGAGACGCAGACGCGCAACACGCTGGATATCGCGGCCGTGCCCGTCATCAAGAGGCTGAGCCATCTGCCGATACTCGTGGATCCCAGTCACGCGATGGGGGATTGGCACTACGTGGCTCCGGCCTCACTTGCCGCGCTTGCCGCGGGGGCCGACGGCATCATCGTGGAGATCCATCCTGACCCCGCCATGGCCCTGTCGGACGGGAAGCAGAGCCTTAACCATGCGCATTTCGAGGGTCTGATGGGAAAGATTCGCGCCCTTGCGCCGCACCTCGGTGTCCAGGTGAGGTAGGCGCGGGAGCGTCTGCGGAGGCGGCCGGACGGCCAGCCGGGCGCCAAATTCTACTATAAGAAACGGCTGTGCCGTCGATACTATTACCAGGAGCACCTATGTCAAAACGGCTTGCCCTGGTCTGGGTACTGTTCCTCCTGGCAGCGCTTGCCGCTTCCGCGGGCGACGTAGCCCAGTTCGTCAACCTCGGCTTCTCGAAGGACGCCCGGTACTTCATGTTCGGGCAGTTCGGGATCGCCGAGAAGGACTCCACCCCCTGGGCCGACACGTTCATCGTCGATGTCCCGGCAAACGCCTTCGCCTCGAAGGGGACAAAGCGGTTCTCCGGCGCACTGCCGGTCGATCCCGGTGCGAACGGCCTGGGCGCCCTGCTGAATGCACTCTCCGACGGTCTGCCCCGGACGAAACAGCTTCATATCGACCATCTCGCCACGGGCCGACTCCTCTACGTCCTCCTCGACGGGGCGCAGGCTGCCGATACGCTGGAGTTCCGGGACTTCCAGTCCGGGAAGTCCTACAAGATCGCCCTGACGCAGACTGCCGCGTCCGGCGGGGCCTCGTTCAGCATATCCATCGCCATCACCGAGAAGGACGGGACGACCCGCTCCCTCGCGGCGGGCGACCCGAGCTTCAAGCGCAGCGGCGTGAGGGCCTACCACATCAAGCAGATCATCCTTGCTCCTGACGGCGGCTCCCTCGTGTTCATCGTCCAGAAGGAGGAGCAGGACACGCGGGGAAGCAACATCCGCTACATGGTGGAGACCGTCCGCGCGAAGTAGGGTTTATTGACAACGGTCCGCCTCGCCCGTAGAATGCCGCACACAAACAGAGGCGGGCATGGCACAGAAAATCACTCCACGGGCAACAGACTACTCGCAGTGGTACATCGACATCGTGCTCAACGCGAAGCTCGCCGACTACGCGCCCGTGAAGGGGTGCATGGTCGTTCGACCGCGCGGCTACGCTCTGTGGGAGCGCATTCAGCAGGGGCTTGACGGCCTGTTCAAGGCGACGGGGCACGTCAACGCGTATTTCCCCCTTCTCATTCCCGAGAGCTTCATCAAGAAAGAGGCCGAGCACGTCGAGGGATTCGCACCCGAGCTCGCTGTGGTGACGCACGCGGGAGGGGAGCAGCTCGAAGAGCCACTGGTGGTCCGGCCCACTTCCGAGACGATCATCTGGAGCATGTACAAGAAGTGGATCCAGTCCTACCGCGACCTGCCGATCCTCATCAACCAGTGGTGCAACATCATCCGCTGGGAGAAGCGCACCCGGCTGTTCCTCCGCACCACCGAGTTCCTCTGGCAGGAAGGCCACACCGCGCACGCCACTTCGGCAGAGGCCGAGGAGGAGACCCTTCGGATGCTCGGCGTGTACCGCACTTTCGCGGAGGAGTTCATGGCCGTTCCCGTCCTTCACGGCGTGAAGACGGACTCCGAGAAGTTCGCCGGCGCGGTGCGCACCTACTGCATCGAGGCCATGATGCAGGACAGGAAGTCCCTGCAGGCCGGCACCTCCCATTACCTGGGACAGAACTTCGCGAAGGCTTTCGACGTCACCTTCCAGACGAAGGACAAGACCCTCGACTACGTCTGGGCCACCTCCTGGGGGGTGTCGACGCGCCTCATCGGGGCGATCATCATGGCGCATTCCGACGACAAGGGGCTCGTCCTCCCGCCCCGGCTTGCGCCGATCGAGGTCGTCATCGTTCCCATCTTCAAGAACGAGACAAAGGACGCGGTTGTGGCGTTCGCACGGAAGCTCCGTGACGCGCTTGCCGCGGATTTCCGGGTGCTCCTCGACGAGGACGACCAGAACACGCCGGGATGGAAGTTCTCAGAGTACGAGGTCCAGGGCATCCCGGTGCGCCTGGAGGTCGGCCCGCGCGACATGGAGAAGAGCCAGGTCGTGGCCGTGCGCCGCGACACGGGGGAGAAGGTCTTCGTTCCCGTTGCAGAGGCGGGCGCGACCCTGCGGACGCTCCTGCAGTCGATCCAGACCTCCCTGTATCAGCGCGCGCTGAAGTTCAGGACGGACAACACCTTCCGCGCCCGCGACTATGCGGAGCTCGGAAAGCTCCTCGACGATCCGGGAGGGTTCGTGGAGGCGGGCTGGTGCGGCGATGCGGCGTGCGAGGCCCGGGTGAAGGAGGAGACCAAGGCCACCATCCGGCTGCTCCCCCTCGACAGGAAGGACACGGGAGGTGCTCCGTGCGTGGTCTGCGGAAAGAGCGCTCGGGACATCGCGGTTTTCGGCCGGGCCTACTGATCCTCGGACTCCTGGCGGCCCTTGCCGGCTGCTCGGCCCGCGCGCCCGGTCCCGCCGACGCCGGCAGCGCCGCGAAAGCCGCCTCCTGGCTGCAGCTCCAGTCAGGGTCATTCCAGCCCGTGGCGGACCCGGCCGCGGCAGCGCCGGTAGCGCGCCGGCCCTGGACGGTCCAGTCGCGCGTAGCGGACATGGCCTTTTTCGACGGCACCCTTTACTGCGGTGTGAACGGATCGGGGCTCGCGGCAATCGTACGGGACTCGGCGGGACGCATCGCATTCGACTACCATGCCGATCCGCTCATCTTCGGGCACCGCACGATCACCACGCTGGTCCCGCGCCAGGGATCGCTCGCCATCCACCTCTACTTCAACGCCCTGCTCAACGATGCACGCCCGCAGGACCTTTCCCTGGGCGGGATCAGCCTCGTGTCGTACGCGCCGCGCCAGTCCGACTATTCCTTTCTCATCCCGCCTTTCCAGAGGATGAATCCCGACTGGGAAGCGGTCGGATTTGCGACCGAGTCCGAAAACAGCTTCGACTTCGAATGGAAATATACCGACGTCTCAGAGACCCGGTTCCAGTACACCCGGTATCACGCGGACACGAAAGCCGAAGAGCCGGCCGACCGCGATACGTATCTTGCGGCACTCGGCGTGCCTGCCATCGAAGGCCCGTCCGTACCCTCGACCCTGGCCTCCTTCTTCGCCACCTGCCGCGCGGAGATGCCGGTGCTTCCTCCGGGAGTCTCGCTGCAGTTTTCCCTCCGCTCGCGTGAAAGCCCTGTCAGGCGCAACTACCGCTCACGGAAGGACAGCGAGACTGCGGTCGCTGTCCCGGTGTTCGAAGAGGAAGGCACGCTGCGTGCCCTGCTGCCGGACGGCCGCGTTCTCAGCGCAGAACCGGGTGCCGCCGCGCGGGCAGCCGCTCTTCCCCGCCTGCCCCCGGGCTTCCGCTACACCGACCTCGTGAAGTGGGGAACGTCCCTCGTGATTCCCTGGGAGGAAGTGTCCTTTACCGATGTCGGAAGGGCGGGGATCCTGGTCTACCCGCTCTCTTGATTCAGGAACAAGCCGAGGTTGAAGGTGATCGGCTCCTCGGAAACAAACCCTTCCGCGCACTCCACGCCGAGCAGGTTGCCGTAGGCTTCACGGAAGCGCCGGAGGTTCTGCAGCACTTTCCCATCGCGCAGATTCAGCTGCGAGGTGTGGCAGCTTGCGATGGACTGCCACTCGTCCATGTACTTCGTGACATCGTTCAACAGCGTCGGCGTTCGCGACCTCGGCACCATGTAGTACAGCAGGTGTTCGGCGTTCCATGGCTCGCCTTTCGCTTCCTTCAGTCCTGCGAACCGAGCGTAGCGCAGCGCCGAGCGGACAATCGTCCCCGTGGCCGTGTGATCGGGATGCGCCGCGCCGTCCTTGTGGAAGCTGGGGTTGGTGTGATAGGGGGAGAAGACGATCCTCGGGCGGAACTTTCGTACGACCTCCGCGAGACGCACCCTCGCCTCGAAGGTATCGAAGACCTGGCAGTCGCGGTAGGAAAGGATCTCCAGCTCTCCTCCCAGCATTTCCGCCGCCGTTTTCATCTCACGCTCGCGCTGCTCGGGGGTCCCGAACGTGCCCGATTCCCCGCGCGTGAGCACACACAGGGCCACGGTGGCCCCCGAACGAACGAACTTCACCATGCTCGCGCCCATTCCGAACTCGGCGTCGTCTGGATGCGCACCGAAGACCAGTATGTCCGCCATCAGCACCAAGATACGAGGCCGACCCTGGCTGGTCAAGGAACGCGCCCGGCGAGCGGCGGCGTAAATGCGCCGCATGGCGCCCGGACTTGACATCACGGAGAAACCCGGGCGATTCTGGCCTTACGGTCATGGACGATTCCCTGATTTCGATCCTCATGGAGAACAAGCTCCTTCAGGGACTCACCGAGGTGCAGGTGCGACAGGTGCTCGCCCTGCTGCAGAGTGAGGAGTTCGCTGCGGGGGCGTCCATCATCCGCCAGGCCGAGCCGCCGCAGCGCGTGTATCTCCTCATGGAGGGACGGGTGCAGGTCCTCCGCAGCCTGCCGGGCGAGCCGCCCGGGGACATCCTGGAGCTCGGCCCGGGCAGCTTCTTCGGGGAAATGGCCGTGATCGTCGACGCCACCCGGCATTCGGCGAGCGTGCTCGCCCTGACATCGGTGAAAGTCCTCTCCTTCTCGGCCAGCGATTTTACACTCCTGCTGAACGAATACCCCGAGACGATCCGCAACATTCTCTCGGGAGCGGTCCTCCAGCTCCAGGGCCTGAACAAACGCTGGATGGAAACCCTCCGCATGGAGAAGAAGCTGCTCGCGTGGAAGACCCGCGAGCACACGCGCGAGCTGGAGGAGATGAACCAGCGGGTGCGGCGGGAGCTCGCGCTCGCGCAGACGATCCAGCGCAACCTGCTGCCCGAGAAGAGAAAGACCTACCCCGGCGTCACGATCGCCACGGACTACATTCCCTGCGAAGAGCTGGGCGGGGACATCACCGGCGTATTCCAGATCGACGAGATGCGCCTCGGCGTGTACGGCGGCGACGTTTGCGGTCATGGGATCTACGCGGCCATGGTGATGAGCTACGTGAAGAAGCTCATCGAAACCTCGGTGAAGCGGATCCTCCTCAACCGCCAGTACGTGGTGAAGCCCCCCGGCGCCGTCCTCACCACGATCAACCAGAGCTTCATCACCGAGATCAGCCAGGGGGACCCGGAAATCTACCTCACGCTCTTCCTCGGAGTCCTCGACATCGAGAAGCTCACCTTCGAGTTCTCCTCCGCGGGCACGCACGTGCCGCCGCTCGTCCTGTCAGGCGGTATCCCCTCCGTGCTCTTCAGGCAGTCGGACTTCCCCATCGGCCACGTTGCCAACCACGAGTATGCGACCTCCCGCCACAAGTTCGCCTCCGGCGACGCCTTCCTCTTCGTGAGCGACGGGGTGATCGAGGCGCGCAACGGGGAGAGGATGTTCGGCATGGACCGGCTCATGGAGGAGGCGGTGCGCATCCAGAGGGAGACGGGGAGCGTGGACGCCGAGGCCCTGGTCGTCCGGGTCCGGGATTTCCTGGGAGGCCAGCCGCCCCAGGACGACATGTGCCTCCTTTCCATCGTGTTCGGGCCGCCGGAAGACCGCGCGCGATGACCGAGCCGGGCTCCGAGGCGATCACCGATGCGGAGGCAGGAGCGGCCTCCTGCCGCCTGGAAGTCTTCACGCGCCCCCGCTATCGCGACGGGAGGGCCGACCGGGTCCTCGGCTCGCTCCGCAGGGCCTTCACTCCCCGCATCCAGGGCTGCCGGATCGTCGACGTCTGCCTCATGCGGGGAATCGCCTCCCTCACGCCGGAAATCGCCTCGGAGGTATTCCATGATGTCGTGGCCCAGGAGATGCTCTGGGACGATCACGCCGCCGGCGGGGCGTTCGGCGGCGAATGGAATTTCCTCGTCGAAGTGACATCTCGGCCCGGCGTGACCGATCCGGTCGCGCTCACGGCCCGGGAGGCCCTCGGGGTGTGTCTCCCTGGGGGAGTGCCACGGGAAGCGCTGATCCAGACGGCCGTGCAGTACCTCGTGGCGGTTGCCCCCGACGCGGCCGTCGACACCGACGAGCTTGCGCGGTTCTTCCACAATCCCCTCGTCCAGTCCGCGGTCTGCATCACGCGGGCGCAGTGGGCAGGGGGGGCGAGGCCGCCCTCACGCTATCCCCACTCAGTCGCGGTGAGCCCGGAGACCGTTGCCGTCATCGACCTGGCCGGTCTCTCAGATGTGCAGCTCATCGACCTCTCCCGTGAGAGGCTTCTTGCCCTTTCGCTGGACGAGATGAAGGCAGTGCAGGGGTATTTTGGCGATGAGAGGGTGACCGGCTCCCGCGCGGCACGCGGGCTTCCCCCCGGTGCCACGGACGTGGAGCTGGAGATGATCGCCCAGACCTGGTCGGAGCACTGCAAGCACAAGATCTTCAACGCCACCATCCACTACACGGAGGGCGGGCGCCAGGAGCGGATCGATTCCCTTTTCCGCACGTATATCCGCGCGACCACCGAGGCAGTGGCCAGGAAGCGCCGCTTCCTCCGTTCGGTGTTCCACGACAATTCGGGCGTGATCGCGTTCGACCGTGAGACGCTGGTGTGTTTCAAGGCGGAGACGCACAACTCCCCGTCGGCCCTGGACCCCTACGGAGGGGCGATCACGGGCATCGTCGGCGTGAACCGCGACATCATGGGTACGGGCCTGGGCGCGCGCCCCATATTCAACACGAACGTCCTGTGCTTTGCGTCCCCCGACACCCCTGGCTCCGCGGTCCCTCCGGGCCTCCTACACCCGCGGAGGGTCCTGGAAGGAGTGCACCGCGGCATCGTCGACGGCGGAAACCAGTCGGGCATCCCGGTCGCGGCCGGCGGATTCCTGTTCGACGAGAGCTACCTCGGAAAGCCGCTGGTGTTCTGCGGCACGGGCGGCGTGCTTCCGGCAAAGGTCCGGGGACGGGACGCCTGCCTCAAGCAGGTGCGTCCGGGGGATCTTGCCGTCATGACGGGCGGGAGGATCGGAAAAGACGGGATCCATGGCGCGACGTTCTCCTCGGAGGCTCTGAGCGAATCCTCGCCGACCTCGGCGGTGCAGATCGGAGACCCGATCACGCAGAAGAAGATGCTCGACATGCTGCTGGAGGCGCGGGACCGGGGGCTGTATCGTGGCATTACTGACAACGGGGCCGGGGGTCTTTCCTCATCACTGGGAGAGATGGCGGGCCTGAGCGGCGGTGTGTCCATCGACCTCGACAAGTGTCCCCTCAAGTACCAGGGCCTTGCCGCGTGGGAAATCCTGGTGAGCGAGTCCCAAGAGCGCATGAGCCTGGCCGTCCCCCCCGGGAGCATCGATGCCTTCCTCCAGCTCGCGCGTCTCAGGGACGTGGAGGCCGCGGTCGTGGGGGAGTTCACCGACACGGGGCTCGTGGAGGTGATCGCGCACGGGAAACTGGTTGGCATGCTCGGCCTGGATTTCCTCCACGGGGGCCTCCCCGTCATGGATCTGCGCGCCGAGTGGTCGCCGCTGGCTGCGGCGAGGGCCGCGGCGCCGGCCGACGAGCTGGTAGTGGAGGACCTTCACCGGGAAATGCTCGGCTTGATCGGCGATCCCAATGTCTGCTCGAGAGAGGAATGGGTCAGGTGCTACGACCACGAAGTACAGGCACGGTCGGTGGTGAAGCCCTTCGTCGGCCGGCGCCGCGACGGGCCGTCAGACGGGGCGGTCCTGCTCGTGCGGCACGATTCCTGTCGGGGCATCACGGTCACCCACGGCATCTGCCCGCGGTACGGCGATCACGATGCGTACCACATGGCGCAATGCGCCGTGGACGAGGCGGTTCGGGCGCACGTTGCACTCGGCGGAGATCCTGAACGGATGGCGGCGCTGGACAACTTCTGCTGGCCTGACCCCGTGGCAGGACCCGAGACCCCGGACGGCGCGTTCAAGCTGGCCCAGCTCGTCCGAGCCTGCCGGGGCCTTGCGGACGCCTGCCGCGCGTACCAGCTGCCCCTCATCTCTGGCAAGGACTCCATGAAAAACGACGCGCGGGTCGGCGGAAGGAAGATCTCCATCAGGCCCACGCTGCTGGTGTCCCTGATGGGGATCATCGCCGACGTGCGCCGGGCGCAGACAACCGACTTCAAGAATCCGGGGGACCTCATTTATATTGTCGGGGAGACGCGGGGCGAGCTGGGCGGCACGTGCATCGAACGGCGGATGCAGAAGCACTACGGGCCTTGTCCCTCGGTGCGGCTGCCGGATGCCTGGGCCGTGTACCGCAAGCTGCATGGCGCCCTGCGCCGGGGTTTCGTACGCTCGTGCCACGACCTCTCCGATGCCGGCCTCTGGGCGGCGCTCGCGGAAAGCTGTCTCGGCGGGGAGCTGGGGGCTCGCATCTCCCTGGACAGGGTGCCCGTCTCCGGAATGTCGCGCGGAGATACCGCGCGCGTGCTGTTCTGCGAGACCCCGTCCCGATTTCTCGTGACCGTGGCCCCGGCAATTCGCGCACGGTGGGAACGCGCCATGGCGGGCGCCGCAAACGGGATGCTCGGCGAGGTGACCGCGGAACGGGAGATCAGGATCGAGGCTGCGGGAACAGAGTGTGCCGCAGTATCTCTCGACGATGTTCGCGCGGCATGGGCCGGTCTGGGAGCCCAGCCGTGAGCAGGGCGCGTCCGGGGGTGTGCGTCATCACCGGCTTCGGAATCAACGCCGATGAAGAGCTTGCCACGGCCTTCGAGATGGCCGGCGGCGATGCGCGGCGGGTACACGTGACGGATCTCATCGCGGAGCCGGGCCTCCTGTCAGGGTTCCGCATCCTTGCCTTCCCCGGCGGATTTTCGTTTGGCGATCATCTAGGATCCGGCAAGGTCTTTGCCACCCTCTTTCGCCGGAACCTGGGGCCGAGAATGGCCGAGTTCGTCGCAGGGGGTGGGCTGGTCGTCGGGATCTGCAACGGGTTCCAAGTCCTGGTCAAGATGGGAGTCCTGCCGAATCTCTCGGGCACGACGGGCCAGGAAGTGTCCCTCATCCACAACGATTCGGGCAAGTACGAGGACCGTTGGGTCATGGTCAATTTCGAGCAGGATTCGCGCTGCGTGTGGACCCGCGGGCTTCGCCAGATGGACCTCCCCGTGCGTCACGGCGAAGGAAGGTTCATTACGCGGTCCCCCGAGTTTCTTTCCGAGCTTGCAGCCCGCGGGCTGGTCGCCCTTCGCTACGCATCTCCCTTGGGTGGGGAGCCGAAATACCCGGAAGACCCGAACGGATCCGACGGGCATGTCGCTGGTATATGCGACCCCACCGGCAGGGTGTTCGGGCTCATGCCGCACCCCGAAGCCTTCATCCACGCGGAGAATCACCCCGACTGGAACGCCCGATCTCTCGCCGAGGGCGAGGGCCTGCGGATATTCGCCAACGGGGTCAGGGCCGCGTCGCAGGGATGAATGCGCCGCTGGCGCGTCGCAGGGATGAATGCGCCGCTGGCGCGTCGCAGGGATGAATGCGCCGCTGGCGCGTCGCAGGGATGAATGCGCCGCTGGCGCCCTCGGCTTGACATGACGAAGGACGCTCCCTATTATACTCCGTGTTTGCGGGGGCGTAGCTCAGTTGGCTAGAGCGCTTGAATGGCATTCAAGAGGTCGTGGGTTCAATTCCCGTCGCCTCCAGTAAAACTCAATGGACAAGGGAAAAGAAGCACCTGCGCAGAACGGACTCGATCCTGACCTCGCCGAGCTTCTCGACATAGGGGAGGCTCAGCCTGAGCCCGTTCCTGAGCCTGCGCCTCAGCCGCCGTCCCCCGCCGGAGACGCCGCTGGCGAGCCCGACTTTCACACCCTGTTCTCCGAGGAAAAGCCCAGGGAGAAGCCGAGCGAAGAAGTCGACACCACGAAGGCCCGCTTCCCCACCATCATCAAGATCCAGGAGGACCCCAAGCCCTTCTTCCAGGACAAGGACTTTTACAAGAAGGTCCTGACAGGGGAAGGGGATGAGGGCACGCGACTTCACGACCTCCTCGGCAAGTACATGAAGGCCGAGGACCCCGAGGAGAAGTCGAAGTACCGGGCCCAACTCATTTCCGCCTTCTGGGACCTCGGCTCCAAGATCGCCTACCGGGCCGGCCGCGACCTGATCATGCCGAAGAGGCTCCTGCTACGCTTCGGCATCCTCTCCCCCGGTTTCCTCTCCCCCGAGCTGCAGGACATGGTGTCCCGCATCGTCTACGAGAATTCGACCGGCGAGCCGGTGTACTACGTCGACGAATGGCTGGAGCGGGTTTCCAAGGGACTGGTGCGGCCTTCCACCACCGACGAAGTGAAGGTGAAGGGGAAGGACACCGGGCAGAAGATCCTGGACGCGGTGGAGAAGAAGAGAGGTCAGCGCGAAAGCGAGGTCACCCTCCTGAAGGCCAAGATCTCCCAGATGGAGGAGCGGGAAGCCCAGCTGAAGGGGCAGGTGGACCTGCTGATCCGGCACGAGAGGAACGAGGACTACGGCGGACTGAAGGCCTGTTTCAACGCGAGCCAGAAGGCGGCCCTCCTGCAGATCCAGGAGCTGCTCCGCCAGCTCTCCGCCCTGGACGCGCAGATCGCCTCCTCCTACGCGTCCCTCGGCAATATCGACAAGGAGCTGGAATCGCTTGGGAGGAAGTCGGAGGGCGTCAGCGCCGACAGCATGGTGGACCAGAAGTCGGTGGTCGGCGAGTGGATGAGCCTGCGGCAGATGGCCAAAATGTGCGTCGGTCGGCAGGGCAACCATTTCCCGATCTTCCTCTCCCAGTTCGTGAGGCCGGCGATCCGTGAGATCGGAACGAGGGAAAACGTGATCCGTGAGATGGCGCAGGTAGAGGCGCTTGACCCAGGCCTTTTCAACCGAGTGTACAAGACCCAGACCACCCGCATCATACCGAACATCATCCTCCTCGCCAGTTACGGGGACACCGGAATCTGCTGGGAGCCGTTCGAAAAGTTCAACCGGGCCACCAGCCGGGGCCGGGTGGCCATCCCCATGTTCCCCAAGAGTCTTCCCGTGGCGGTCATTACTGCCATGGCGGACCTGCGCTGGCAGATTGCAAAGGAGAAGGCACAGTACTACTGGATGGAAGAGGGGATCACCGGGAAGTACTACCAGTGGTTCACCGAGCACAAGCTGCGCGGCGACGTGCGGGAATACTTCATCCGCGACTATGCCCTGTGGATCAACAAGGAAAGCCAGGGGATGCAGAAGCTGGACAAGGACATACGCGGCATCTTCTGGCGCATGATGCCCTTCCCCCAGCACGTGAAGGATTCCCTTCGCAACCGAAGCTTCGTCTACAACGAGCTGTACAAGAAAGACCAGAACATCGCCAAGTCGGACGGGTATTGAGCCCCGTAGCGCCCGCTCCCGCGCTCATCGACACCCGCGCCGTCACCCTTTGCGCCTTTCAACGCGCTTGCTCATCGCCTGAGGGGACAGCCCGATCATCGCGCCTGCCGCGTTCTGCTTTCCTCCCGAGCGCCGCAGGGCTTCCCGGATCAGGGCGTCGACCGCTTCGTGAACCGTGGGCAGCGAATCAGGGAAAAGGATGCTGCTTCCTGCAGTGTGTGCGGGCGATGAGGCACCGTAGCCGAGAGCTTCCAGGATCGGCCGGTCGATGGTCCCATCGGGAGATGCCACTTTTGCCCGGAGAAGTATCTGACGAAGCTCGCGCACGTTGCCGGGGTAAGGGAGGGATTTGAGAATGTCCAGCGCCTCCGGTGTCAACCGCGTGGTGCGCCCCTCCTCCTCGTCCAGGGTCTTGAGAAGGTGCCTGCTGATGAGCGGAATATCTTCGGGCCTCTCCCGCATCGGGGGCAGCACGAGGTGGAATGCGGAAAGCCGGTAGAGGAGATCCCTGCGGAATTCCCCCCGTTCGACCTGCAGGCTCAGATCGACATTGGTGGCGGCAATCACGCGCGCGGAGCTGCGGCGTGGAGTATCGCTTCCCAAGGGGAAGTATTCCTTCGACTCCAGGAAGCGCAGAAGCTTCACCTGGCTCTGCGGTTTCAGGTCTCCCACTTCGTCCAGGAACAGGGTTCCCCCGTCGGCTGATGCCGCGAAGCCCTTGCGCGGTTGATCGGCCCCCGTGAAAGCACCTTTCACGTGGCCGAAGAGGGTGTCGTCGAACACGGGCTCCTCCAGGGCCGCCGCGTTGAACGCCACGAAGCTTCCCGCGCGTCCGGAACAGTTGTGGATGTCGCGAGCCAGAAGCTCTTTCCCAACTCCTGTTTCTCCCGTGATGAGCACGGCTTCGTCGCTTGGGCTCACGGCCTCAGCCAGCCGAAGGACATTTTTTACCCGCTCATTTGCAGTGATGATGTCAGCGAAGATATCCGGATTTTTCAGGCGGGAGGACAGGAGGCTTTCCTGCAGCGAGCTCAGATCGATCGACTTCCGATAGTACTGAAACGCGCGGTCGACGGCTGAAGTAAGTCGGATGGGCTCGCTTCCTTTGATCAGGTAGTCGAATGCTCCCTCGCGCATGAACTTGACGGCCGTATCCAGATCGTTGTGGGCGGTCACGATCACGATGGGGGTCTCAGGCCTTTTCTCCTTGAGCCCCGCGAACACCTCTTCCCCGGAGAGGTCTGGCAGACCCAGATCGAAGAGAATGACGGAATAGTGTCTTTCACGGACAAGATCCAAGGCTTCCTGCCCCGATGTCGCGGTTTCGAGGTGCTTCCATCCCTCATGTTCCAGCAGGTGCTTCGTGGAGTCCAGAACGCTCGTGTTGTCCTCGACCAGAAGCAGGGGCACATGATCCGAGTTATGCATGAGTATCCCCCCCGCATCAGATGCAAAGATCATGCCATTCTTCCTGCCAGGGCGGCCGGGCTGCAACTCGCCACCGCATCTTTCTATTGCGGAAACACTTGAACGACTGACAGACGCAATGCCGATCTCATCATCGGGGCCTCCAGCCCTTCAAAATATCCAAAAGTGGACATTCATGACAACTTTTGGCGATGCTCACCGAGGGCTCATCCCAGACGCGGACCGGGCAAACATCCCGTGCTCCCCTGCGGATTCGAGCTCATGGCGGGCCCGGGGCTCCCAGCTCGGCCTCCGCATCGGCGTCGTTTTTGAGTTGGGGAAACAGAACTGTGACGGTGGTGCTCTGGAAACCTCTATATTTCTGGAAACCAGTGGGGCGGTACGACAGGTGGGCCCGTGTACTGGAAAACGGTATCCGGAGTTTGGCAAAGTGCAACTCCGCTTCCGGTGGGCTCGTACAATCCCAACGGTTACTGGGGTGTACCGAGCATGACATTTGATTCTTCCGGAAATGCGTATTTCGTCGCGAATTACGGCCCGGCCTCCAGCCCCACGACGCCGCTGTACTGGAAAAGCGCGACAAGCACGCCGATCGCGATGACCATGCCTGCTGGAACGACGATTTTCAATATTGGTATGGGCGCGGCAGGGTTTGATGGCAGCGGCAACTTCATTGTTGCGGGAAATGCGGGAAACACAGTTTCTGGATTTACCATCACTGACGGCGTGCCCGTGTACTGGCAGAACGGAAACCCAATCAACCTTCCGATGGGTTCAGGGAATACCTGGGGACAGGCAGGTCTTCTGGCCGTAGGTCCCTAAAAGTTCCGGCCCCCTCAATCAGGGGCTGACCGACAAGAGAAGTACACTTGTTCTTTTGGTGGGCTTCGGGAGGAGACACGATCTCCTCCTGGGCCCATTCCCGCTGGATCCTACATGTACTTCACGACGTCCGCGAGGGACTTGCGCTGGCGCTGCCCCTTCTTCGAGAACCCCGGCCGGGGGTAGCCCAACGGAGTGATCGCGTAGACCCTGTCTTCCGATGACATGCTGAGGGCGGACCGCAGAACCGCGGGTTCGAAGTTCGAGATCCAGCACGTCGCCACGCCTTCGTTCTCCGCTGCCAGGATCATGTGGTCCATGGCAATGGTGAGGTCGGTCTCGATCGAGTTCCACCCGTCCTGCCGGGCCCAGGCCTCACCCGTGCGGCCGGCGACGACCAGGATGTGCGGCGCGTCCTGGAACCAAGGCTTCTGGTAGCACCTGCGTACCTGCCCGAGAACCTCCCGGGAGGAGATGAGGAGGAAGCGCCACGGCTGCCTGTTGGCCGCCGATGGCGCGATGCGGCCGGCGTCCAGGATCTTCTCCAATGTCGCTTTCTCCACCGGCTTCGTGGGATCATAGCTCCTGATGCTCTCCCGGCCGTTGATCACCTTCGTGAAATCCATGCTCCCGTCCTGTGTCTCTTTATTTCCTGCGATTCTTGAAGAGCTGGGGGATGTGTTTCTCCAGTTCGAAGCGCACCGTGACCCACTTCATCACCCGCCCGTAGGCGAGGAAGGTGAGCACGATGGAGGCGATGAATCCGACGAAGAGGATAATGAGGCGGAGGTTCGGAACTGGAACGAGTGCGGCGATCACCCAGAACAGGATGACCAGGATGGCCATCAGGAGGATGTTGAAAACGGTCGCGAGGAGGAAAAAAAGGACCATCTTGGAGTTCGAGCTCACGAGGCGTCTCCTGCCGGCTTTTTCGAGGGGATGAGGAAGGAGATGAAGAGGAGGATTCCGGCCACCACGACCGTCGCATCCGCGAGGTTGAAGGTCGGCCACCTCTCCATGCCGAGGATCCCGTAGAACCGGAAATCGAGGAAGTCCACCACCCCCTCGGGTCTGAAGATCCGGTCCACGTAATTGCCCAGCCCGCCCCCGACCAGCGCCCCGAAGCACCACTTCTGGAACCGGGTGAGGGGGTCCCGGGTGAAGATGTAATAGAGAAAGAGCAGCGCGATCACGATGAGCGGGAGGAGCATGAACAGCGGCCGACGTGTTCCTGCCTCGATGCCCCGGCCGATGCTGAACGCGATGGCGGGGTTCTGGACATGGATGATGCGGAAGAAGTCGCCGATGACGCTGACCACGCCCCCCCTCGGGATGGCGCGGATCACAATGATCTTTGCGATCTGGTCGACCACGATGATGCCCGCCGAAAGGAGCAGGGGCACCAGCCGGGTCCTGATGTCACGTTTCTTCGTGTTCAGAATCATTTACAGCCCCGTGGGGATGTCGAGATATGTCGTTACCAGTCCTGTCTCCCGGGCGAGCCTGCCCGCGAGCGATTGCACACCGTAGGATTCAGAGTGGTAGTGACCAGCAAAGATAGCATGGATGTGCTGCTCGAGGCAATGATGATAGATCTCGTGCGCTGGCTCGCCCGTCACGAACGCGTCGAGGCCTTCGGCAGCGGCCTGCGCGGCCCCCCACGGCGCGTCCCCCGAGATGACGCCGATTGATTTCACCAGGGAGGGCCCGAAAGGGAGCGTCCTGACGGGCTCGCCTTGCCGACCGGTGAGCCGCGACACCACCTCATCGAAGGGGAGGGCATCGGCGAGCACGCCCTTGCACCCGAGCGCCGCTCCCTTGTAGGTGCCGAAAGGCCTCAGGTCGACCAGTCCCAGCTGCCGCGCGATTCCTGCGTTGTTGCCCACCTCGGGATGAACGTCCAGGGGCAGATGCGCGGCGTACAGGGCGAGGTCCTTTTCTACCAGGAACCGAATGCGGTCGTAGAAGCTGCCGGTGATGCGCTGCTGCCTGTCCCAGAGGATGCCGTGATGGACGACCAGGAGCTGTGCACCCCACTCCGCGGCCCGCCGGAAGCTTTCCATGGCTGCATCGACGGCGAAAGCCACCTTGCTGATGTCCGGTGTCCGGGAAGCAACCTGCAGGCCGTTCAGGCTGGAGTCCAGGGAAGCCACGGCGGGCAGGTCGAGGCAGTCGTTGAGCCACCGGTCGATCTCGGTGAGGGTCATTTCGCGAGTGTAGCCGCATTGACAGATGCGGTACAATCTCGAACGTCATGCCCCCCATTGCCGGCCCGATTCACGTGGTCCCCCTGCGAAACGCGCGCGAGCGCCGGATCTTCCTCGAGTTCCCCTGGAGGATCTACAGGAACGATCCTCTCTGGGTGCCGCCGCTGCTTCCGGACCGTCGCAAGGCGATCGATCGGCGAACGGGCGTTTTCTTCCAGCGTGGAGAGGCGGAGTTCTTCATCGCCTGGAGGGACGGGACGCCGGTGGGCACGATCTGCGCCGCGGAGGACCGGGCGTACAACACGAGCATGCAGAGACGCGAGTGCATGTTCGGTTTTTTCGACTGCGTGAACGATCAACAGTGCGCGCGTGCGCTCTTTCGGCGCGCCGCCGAATGGGCAGCCTGCCGGGATCTACGCACCCTCGGCGGCCCGTTCAACCTCGACTACGAGGATGCCTACGGCGTGCTCATCGAGGGCAGGGAACGCCCGCCTGTGATCCTCTGCGGTCACACGCCGCCGTACTACCAGGGGCTTTTCGAAGGATCCGGATTCGTCCCCCTGCGGGGAGACAACATCGCGTACGAGGTCTCCCTGAACGCGGATTCGCCGGCTTTGAGGCGGACCGCCGTGCTGGCCGAACGCATCCGGCAGAAGGGCTGGATCACCATCCGCACGCCCGATCTTTCCCGCTGGACGGACGAGGTAGGCGTGGTCCAGGAGCTCATGAACCGCTCCATGGCGCATCTTCCCGATTTCCGCCCCTGGGAGCGCGAGGCGGTGGCCGGGCTGTTGGAGCCGTTCAAGACAATCGCGGATCCCGATCTCATCCTGTTCGCGCAAATCGAAGGGAGAACCATCGGGTGGTTTGCCGGCATCGCTGACATGAACGAGGTTCTCATCCATTTGAACGGCCTGCGCCGCCCCTGGGACATGCTGCGGGCTCTGCGCTGGATGCGATATAAGCCGCGTTGCCTGGCCGTCAAAAGCGTCCTGATCTTGCCCGAGTACTGGGGAAGCGGGGCGGCCCTGCTGCTCATCGACGAGATGGCAAAGCGTGCCAGGGCAAAGGGTTACACGTGGGTCGATCTCTCCCTCACCTCCGACGACAATCCCTACACTCCAGAGCTCGCAGAGCGCATGGGCGGCCGCATCTACAAGCGCTACCGTATCTATGGAAGGAAAGTGGAGGATGTTCTAGCCTCTTGACTACGAATCCCTCGTAGGGGCAGACTGAAACCATACCGATTCAGTCATAATTCCGTCGGAAGGAGGGGCCAAAGGTGAACTATTTTCTCACCGATGACCAGAAAATGATCAAGGATCTCGCTGCGCAGATCGCGCGCGAGAAGATCGCTCCCATCGCGGCAGAGCTGGACGAGTCAGGCGAGTTCCCCTGGGAGGTCGTGAAGACCCTCGCGAAGTCTGATCTCTTCCGCGTCTTCATCCCGTCGGAGTACGACGGGCTGGGCGGCGGAATGTTCGAGATGTGCCTCGTTGTGGAGGAGCTGTCCCGGGCGTGTAGCGGCATTGCTCTGGCCTATGCAGCATCCGGACTCGGGACGATCCCGATCATCCTTTTCGGCAACGATGAGCAGAAGAAGAAGTACCTTCCGAAGCTCGCCGCGGGGGAGATACTGGCGGCGTTCGGGCTTACCGAATCCGGGGCGGGAAGTGACGCGGCGGCCATCAAGACCACGGCAAAGCCCGACGGAGACTGCTACGTGATCAACGGCACGAAGCAGTGGATCACCAACGGCGGCGAGGCATCGATCTACACGGTCGTCGCCCTGACTGACCCTGTCCGCGGCGTGCGCGGCTCCTCTACGATTCTCGTTGAGAAGGGACATCCGGGATTCACCTTCGGCAAGAAGGAAAACAAGATGGGAATCCGGGCATCGGCCACGCGCGAGCTGGTGTTCCAGGACTGCCGGGTGCCGAAGACGAACCTCCTGGGCAAGGAGGGCATGGGGTTCCTGGTGGCGATGAAGACACTCGACCAGTCCCGCCCCGGGGTTGCCTCCCAGGCGCTGGGCATCGCGCAGGGCGCCATGGACAAGGCCATCCAGTACTCGCGCGAGCGAAAGCAGTTCGGCAAGCCGATCTCCTCCTTCCAGGGTATCCAGTTCATCCTGGCGGACATGGCCACGCAGGTGGAAGCGGCGCGCGCGCTGACCTACGCGGCGGCGCGCAGCATCGACGCCGGAGAGAAGGACGTGTCCCGGATTTCGGCGATGGCCAAGGTGTTCGCCTCTGATACCGCAATGAAGGTGACCACGGACGCGGTCCAGGTGCTCGGCGGGTACGGCTACATGAAGGACTACCCCGTGGAGAAGATGATGCGGGACGCGAAGATCACCCAGATCTACGAGGGCACGAACCAGATCCAGCGTGAAGTCATCGCCCTCGGGCTCATCAAGGAAAGCGTCCGCGCGAAGACATGAGGGTCCTGCCGTGAAGATCATCGTCTGCATCAAGCAGGTCCCTGACACGACGAATGTCCGGATCAACCCGGAAACGAACACCCTCGTGCGTGAAGGGGTGCAGTCCATTATCAATCCCTTCGACGTGTACGCCATCGAAGAAAGCATTCGGCTGAAGGAAAAGCACGGGGGAGCGGTGACCGCGCTCACCATGGGCCCTCCCCAGGCGGCGGAGGCGCTCCGGGAGGCAATCGGCCTGGGCGCGGACAACGCATTCCTGGTGTCCGACCGGGCCTTCGCGGGAGCCGATACGCTGGCCACCGCATTCGCCCTCGCGTGTGCGATCCGTCATCTCGGAGGTGCCGACATCATTCTCATGGGCCGGCAGGCAATCGACGGGGACACGGGTCAGGTCGGGCCGGGGGTGGCGGAGAACCTCGACATCAGCCACATCACGGACATCAGGAAGATCGAGGAGATCGTCGACGGCCGCATCGTCGTGGAGCGGCTGCTGGAAGAAGGCTACGCGCGGATCGCCGCGCGGCTGCCGGTGGTCCTCACGGTCGTGAAGGAAATCAACACGCCGCGCCTGCCTTCCCTGAAGGGCAAGCTCGCGGCGAAGAAGGCGGAGATCCCGGTCCTGAAGGCCGCGGACATCGGCGCGGAGGTCGAACGCCTCGGGTTGAACGGCTCCCCGACGCAGGTCATGAAGATATTTACGCCGCCCAAGCCGGGCGGGGGAAAGAAGTTCACGGGCGAGCCCGCGGAGACCGTGGGCGCTCTGCTGGCGGAGCTCACCGCGGCCGGCATAACGATCAAGGGGGCGCACTGATGGACCCCATCCGCGTCATCGTTCAGAACTGCGTGGGCTGCAACCTCTGCGTCAAGGCGTGCGCGTACGACGCCATCACGCTCTCGGGCCCCGTGGGCGCCCGGGAAGGCAAGCCCACCGCTGTCATCGACCTGGTGAAGTGCACGCTCTGCGGCTCGTGCGTGGAGGCCTGCAAGCGCTACAAGGCCATCGTCATCACCCGCAGCACGTTCAAGGGCCAGGACATTACGAAGTACTCGGGCATCTGCGTGTTCGCCGAGCACCGGCGCGGCAGGCTCGCCTCGGTCGTGCCCGAGATCATCGGCGCTGCCCGGGAGCTTCAGAAGGATCTCTCCGCGCCGGTGAGCGCCATCCTTGTTGGAAACGGCGTCCGCGCGTATGCCGAGGAGCTGCTTTCCTACGGCGTGGACGAGATCTGGATGATCGACCACCCCGACATCGGGGACTTCGACGAAGACGTACAGGCGGAGCTCGTGGCACAGATTCTCATGGAGAGGAAGCCCGAGATCTTCCTCGGCGGCGGCACCGTTGTCGGTCGTTCGCTCCTGCCACGGGTGGCGGCGAAGATCCTCACCGGCCTGACCGCGGACTGCACGGAGCTGTCGATCGACCCGTCGACCATGCTGCTGCGCCAGACCCGGCCCGCATTCGGCGGCAACATCATGGCCACCATCCTCACGCAGAACCACCGTCCCCAGATGGCCACCGTGCGGCACAAGGTGATGAAGCCCGCGGAGAAGGTTGGGACTCCCCAGGGCAAAGTCGTCGAGCTCACTCATATTCCCGTGCCGAAATCGAAGCTGGAATTCATCGAGTTCGTGGAGGAGAAAACCGCGACCGTGAACCTCGTGGAAGCTGATGTCATCGTCTCGGGAGGCAGGGGGATCAAGGACCCGAAGAACTTCGCCTTGATCGAGAAGCTCGCGCTTGCAACGGGAGGAGCGGTGGGCGCCTCCCGTGCCGCGGTGGACTCAGGCTGGATCCCCTATTCGCACCAGGTCGGTCAGACCGGCAAGACCGTAAAGCCGAAGGTCTATATCGCCTGCGGCATCAGCGGCGCGATCCAGCACCTGGCCGGCATGAAGGGCTCCGACATGATCGTCGCAATCAACTCGGACCCCAACGCCCCCATTTTCGACGTCGCGCACTACGGGATCGTCGGCGACCTGTTCCAGGTGATCCCCGAGCTGGTGAAGCGGCTGGAGAACGGGGTGTAGGGACGAGTGCTCGATTGGCGCGGAGACCGGGACCACATCCATGATTGCGCGTGCCCAAGACTCAGCAAAGCTATGGTTTTCTCTGTCTTATGCCTTGATGGTATGAATATTTGTGTTCCGGTTTCTTTTCGGCTATCATTGCAGCCGGCCAAATCCCATGGTAAAGCTCGAAGAGATTAAAAAAGATGCAATTATTGCGGGTATTGTGCCCAACCAACATGTGAAGATCGTCAGTGCCGACATGATCGGCATCGACGCGGTGACCGTGGTCTACGAAACCACGGATGGTGCGCTGGCCAAACGCACGTTATTCCGCGATCACGAGGCGCACCTTGCTTCGGCGGAAAATGCCATCTCCTGGACCTTTGAAGCCTCCGGCGATGACTTCAAGCTGGTAACCGAGGCCTACCGGATCAACCTCGCTCAATATATCGACCCGATGCTGGCAGTCTACTCGTCCAACATCGAGCCACTTCCCCACCAGATCGCTGCCGTGTACGAAACCATGCTCCAGAAACATCCGCTGCGTTTCCTGCTTGCCGATGATCCCGGGGCAGGCAAGACCATCATGGCAGGCCTGCTCGTCTCCGAGCTACTCATGCGGGCAGACATCCGAAAGGTGCTGATTGTCGCGCCAGGCAGCCTCGTGGAGCAGTGGCAGGACGAGATGGCGACGAAGTTCGGTCTCTCTTTCACCCTGTTCTCCCGGGCACTCGTCAGGGATTCGATACGCGGCAACCCCTTCGAGGAGCAGGACCTGCTGATTGCGCGCATCGATCAGCTCGCGCGGTTCACGGAGCTCCAGGACAAGCTCAAGGAAAGTGCCTGGGACCTTATCATCATCGACGAAGCCCACAAATGCTCGGCCGCCAGGTTTGGCAATGAGATCAAAAGGACCCAGCGGTTCCAGCTCGCCGAGGAGGTATTGGCAAAGATCTCACGGCATTTCCTCCTCATGACAGCCACGCCTCACAACGGCCACGAGGAGGATTTTCAGCTCTTCCTGTCGCTCCTTGATCCGGACAGGTTCTTCGCCCGGGCCCACGAGCCCGCTGGACCGCAGGACATCAACGACGTAATGCTTCGGCGCAACAAGGAGAGTCTCCTCAAGTTCGACGGTACGCCACTTTTTCCGGATCGGTTTGCCTACACGGTCAACTACGAGCTGTCGGCCCTCGAGCAGGATCTCTACGAGGCAGTCACCACCTATGTGAGAGAGGAGATGAACAAGGCGGACCGGCTGGACGGCAAGCGGAAGGGCTCGGTGGGATTCGCTCTCACCATGCTGCAGCGCAGGCTGGCCTCGAGTCCCGAGGCGATCTATCAGTCGCTCAAGCGGAGACGTGAGCGCCTTGTGAAGCGAGTGGAGGAAGAGAGGGATCGCGGGTCCGTCGTTCTCGATACTGTCAGTCTCGATGCGCCGGATGAAGAAGATCTGCCAGATCAGGAGTACGAGACAGAGGCCGAGGAGCTGATCGACCAGGCCACCACAGCACGGACCATCAAGGAGCTTGAGATCGAGATTGACGTTCTCACCGACCTGCAGGAAAAGGCATTCGACGTCGTACGTTCCAACGAGGATCGCAAATGGGAGGAGCTTTCCAAGCTCCTGCAGGAAGACGTCCTTTTCCGCACATCCGAGGGTGCCTGGCGGAAATTCATCATCTTTACGGAGCATCGAGATACGCTCAACTACCTGCAGCGCAGGATCGCAGGGCTGTTCGGTGATGAGCGCGCTGTCCAGTGCATCCACGGAGGGGTTCCCCGTGAGTCGCGGCGTGAGATCCAGGACCTGTTCCGTAACGATCCCGTCGTGAAAGTGCTGGTCGCCACCGACGCGGCGGGCGAGGGGGTCAACCTCCAGACGGCCAACCTCATGATCAACTACGATCTGCCGTGGAATCCGAATCGCATCGAGCAGCGTTTCGGCCGTATCCACAGGATCGGGCAGAGTGAGATCTGCCACCTGTGGAACATGGTTTCCCGTGGAACGAGGGAGGGCGACGTATTCACCCGTCTCTTTGAAAAGCTTGCTACCGCTCGCGATGCCCTGGGCGGGCGGGTCTTCGATGTTCTGGGGGAGGTGTTCGAAGGCACAAGCCTGAAAGACCTGATCATCGAAGCCATTCGGAGAGATGCAAGGGCGGAGCTCGCCGGGGACAGGCGCGCGCGGCTGGACCAGACCCTGGACCTCGAACGGTTCCGCGCCATCATGCAACGTGAGGCACTCTGCGAGGAAGTCATCACCATCGAGCGACTCGTTTCCATCAAGGAAGAGATGGAACGGATCGAGGCCAGGAAGATGCAACCGCATCACGTGCGCGCCTTCTTCCTGGAATCATTCAGGCGACTCTCCGGCAGGTGCCAGGAGATCGAGCCGGGCCGGTTCGAATTGCGCTATGTCCCAGCGGAGGTCTGCGCCCGCGGCAGGCGTCTTGGGCCACAGGAGAACAGGAGCAGAGAGACCGTTGTTTCACGCTACGAGCGTGTGTGCTTCGAGAAGGACCTGATACGGGTTTTCGGTACGCCCCACGCAACGCTTCTTCATCCGGGGCACCCGCTCATCAAGTCCGTCATCGCAATCATATTGCAAAAGTACGAGAAAGCATTCCGCCAGGGAGCTGTTCTCGTCGATCCTTGGGACGTGGGGAGCGAGCCCAGGGTCATGTTCGTCATCGACCACACGGTTCAGGAAGGGCAATCTCACCACGTTCTTTCGCGCCTGGTCAGATTCGTGAAGATCGACAGAAACGGAAAGGCCGTGGATGCGGCATGGGCGCCACACCTCGATCTCCGCGGCGTAACAGCCGATGAGAGGAAGCTTGTCTTCGATGTGATTCAAGAGCCATGGGTAATCGCCGGCCTGGAGAAACGGGCGCTCGCTTTCGCCGTTGAAGCCATCGTGCCCGAGCATTTCGCGAGCATCCGAGAGAAGCATGAGCGTGCCATGGACAGGCAGCTTTCGGCTGTTCGGGAGCGGCTGACCAGGGAGATCGCATGGTGGGACAGGCGCGGGGTCGACCTCAAAGATGAAGTCGCTTCCGGCAAGTCCCAGCAACTCAACCTTGAAAACGCTCGACGCACCGTGGATGAGCTCTCCGTGCGATTGAAGACCAGGGTTTTTGAGCTTGCTGGCCGCCGCGATACCGTTTCTCTTCCTCCCGTGCTCGTCTCAGGAGCACTGATCATCCCCCAGGGGCTTCTTGAATCTCGAAAGGGCAACGGGGCCTTCTCCGCTGATGCGCAAGCTCGCGCGACAATCGAGAGAATCGCCATGGCTTCGGTCATGGAATCGGAGCGGGCCTTGGGGAACACGCCGGAGGATGTTTCGGCGCTGAACGAGGGATGGGACATCACCTCTCGGCCTCCCCTGAGGAGTGGCGCACTTCCCGATGAGCGTCATATTGAAGTGAAAGGTCGCGCGGCAGGACAGAGAGTGATCACCGTGACGAGAAACGAGATCACCAGTGGTCTGAACTTCGGCTCGAAGTACATCCTGGCGATTGTGATTGTTGACGGAGAGAAGCGTGAGGGACCCTGGTATGTGCTTAAGCCATTCAAGAAGGAGCCAGACTTCGGCGCAGAATCGGTCAACTATGATCTCAGGGAGCTCCTAGCGCGAGCGGTGAAACCCGACGCATCCATGTAAGGGCAGAAGATGACAACAGCCATGGATTTCAAGAGCCTCCTGGACGCCCCTGAAGGATCACGGTTGGAGTTCAAGGAGGCAAAGAATCGTTACGATTTCGAGGACCTCCTGCGCTATTGTGTCGCAATCGCGAATGAGGGCGGAGGAAAAATCATCCTCGGTGCCACCGACACGCGGCCCCACCGCGTTACAGGAACGCAGGCGTTCCCAGAGCCAGGCAAGATCGAAGCAGGCATATTCGATCAACTTCGACAACGCGTGCCTGCTGAAGAGCTGCGATACGAGGGCGCCCGGGTGCTCATCTTTCATGTTCCATCACGCTCGCCCGGCGCTGCTTGGCACCACAGGGGCGCCTACCTGATGCGGGCAGGGGACGCCATTCTCCCTATGACGGATGAACAGCTCCGCAGGATCCACGAGGAGACAGGACCCGATTTTTCGGCAGGAATCTGCCCCGATGCTTCCATGAGCGATATCGACCCCGGTGCCATCGACGTGTTTCGATCGCTCTGGCAACGAAAATCTCCTCAACAGGATATTTCCCGCCGCTCCGCTGAACAGCTCCTCGTCGATGCGGAGCTCCTCCTCGACGGGGGTATCACCTATGCTGCACTGATCCTGTTCGGCACCCGACCTGCCCTTGGGCGTCTCCTCGGGCAATCTGAGATCATCTTCGAGTATCGCTCCAGCGAAATACCGGGGCCGGCAGCAGAGAGACACGAGTTCCGTCAGGGCTTTCTGCCGGTTCTCGATCCGCTCTGGAAGCTTGTCAGCCTGCGGAACGATCTTCAGCATTTCCAGGAGGGTCTCTTCATCTGGGATGTGCCCACATTCGATGAACGAGCTGTCCGAGAAGCGCTTCTGAATGCGCTCAGTCACCGCGACTACAGAAGTGGCGGGTCTGTGTCCGTGAGGCAATTCCCCCGAAGGATCGAGATCGTCAGTCCCGGCGGATTTCCTCCTGGAATCACAGTCGAGAATATTCTGTGGGAGCAGCGACCACGGAATCGCCGCGTTGCGGAGACGCTTGCCCGGTGTGGCCTGGTCGAACGCGCGGGCCAAGGCTTCGATCTCATCTACCGTGAATGCATACGCCAGAGCAAGCCGCTTCCGGACTTTTCCCATACCGATGCGAACCAGGTCTGGATCACTCTGCGCGGAGAAATCCAGGATCCCGAGTTCCTTCGCTTCCTGGAGCAGATCGGCAAAGAGCGAGCGGCGACTTTCGGCACGGACGACTTCCTGGTCATCGATCGTGTTCACCGCGAGCTCGACGTTCCCGACTCTCTCAAGTCGAGGCTCGCGCATCTGCTGGATGAGGGAGTGATCGAGCGCGTCGGCCGGGGACGCAGCGGCCGATATCTTCTGTCGAGAAGGTTCTATCGATTCCTGGGCAAACCTGGTGTGTATACGCGGAGGAGGGGCCTGGACAGGGAAACCAACAAGGCGCTGCTGGTGAAGCACATTCAGGACAATCAGGATACAGGCACGAAGATGGAGGCGCTGAAGCAGGTGCTTCCTTCGTTCAACAGGAGCCAGATCCAGGTTCTCCTTCGGGAGCTTGCCAGAGAACAGAAGGTCCATGTTCTTGGGATGACAAAAGCGGCCTTATGGTATCCCGGGCCAAAATCGGAATTGCAGCAATGAGTGGCATAAAGAATCAGATAGCTGGGACGAAATTCGGGCGTGATTTGCGCATTTCTTGTGCCCGCAAGAGATTATTAGAAGTCAGGAATTGCAACTTGATTGCGGCTGGTTGCAATTCTCACGCAATCGGCCACAGACTGCCAGGACGGAACGGAAGCTGAAGCGATGGATAGTGTGATAGCCCCGCGCAAGCTGATTGAGACTGCCCTTCCCCTTGATGCCATCAATGAGGCCTGCGTCAGGGAGAAGTCCATCCGGCATGGCCATCCTTCGACCCTTCATCTCTGGTGGGCAAGGCGCCCCCTGGCGGCCGCGCGCGCAATCCTTTTTTCCCAGCTTGTAAACGATCCCGGCTGGAACCTTCAACCAGACTCTTCGGCAAAGGACAAGGAGCTCGCAACCAAGAAGCGCAAGGCGCTTTTCAAGCTGATCACCGAACTGGTTCAGTGGGAGAACACGACGAATGAGAGCGTGCTCGAGAAGGCGCGAGAGGAGATCCGAAAGAGTTGGCGCGAGACCTGCGAACTGAATAAAGACCATCCACGAGCCGCAGAGCTATTCAACCCTGACAAGCTTCCCGCTTTCCACGATCCTTTTGCTGGTGGCGGGGCCATCCCGCTTGAGGCGCAACGCCTTGGCCTTGAAAGCCATGCATCGGATCTGAACCCGGTCGCCGTATTGATCAACAAGGCGATGATCGAAATCCCGCCCAAGTTTGCAGGGCGCGCCCCCGTTGGCCCGGTCTCCACGGCGGAATCCGGCAAGCTGGAGCGGAAAGATTGGTCCGGCGCCCAAGGATTGGCTGAGGATGTTCGCCGTTATGGTGCATGGATGCGCGATGAGGCCTTCAAGAGGATCGGCTACCTATACCCTCTTGTGGATCTGAAAACCGGACTTCCGGTGAAGCATGGAGAAGCAAAGCCAGGGCAGGAAACGGCGACTGTCATTGCATGGCTCTGGGCGCGCACCGTGAAGAGCCCTGACCCAAGGTTCTCACACGTCGATGTGCCGCTGGCCTCCACCTTCATGCTCTCGACAAAGGAAGGAAAGGAAGCCTGGGTCGAGCCGTTAATCGAGGGCGATAAATATCGATTCACGGTGCAGACGGCTGGAAAAGGAAAGACGCCTCCGAAGGAGGCGAAGAATGGAACGAAGCTGGCTCGCGGTGCATATTTCCGATGCGTTCTGTCGGGAACAACGATTGTACCGGACTACATAAAGACAGAGGGGAAGGCGGGGCGTATGGGCACGCGCCTTTTGGCTGTGGTTGCCGAAGGAACACGGAATCGCTCCTATGTCACGCCAACGGAAAGAATGGAAGCAGTCGCTAGAAATGCTAAACCGGAATGGAAACCAGATGTTGAACTGCCCAATGATCCGAGGGCAATTTGGACACCGTCATATGGGCTTACGCATTTCTACCATCTCTTTACGCATAGGCAGCTAGTTGCTCTGACAGCATTCTCAGACCTTGTATCGGAAGCTCGAATAAAGGTAGTTGAAGACGCTAACGCAGCATTGCGGCATCGTGGTGGACAAAGTCTTCATGAGGGAGGCCGCGGCGCTGTTGCATATGCAGATTCCATCGCCGTAGGTCTTTCTTTCGCAATTTCAAAGCTTGCGGACAGGGGATCTACTATTTGTACTTGGTTCACCGAGCGCGATTCGACCAGAAACACATTTGCAAGACAAGGCATCCCAATGACATGGGATTACGCTGAGCTGAACCCTCTACTAGACGGAACGGGGAGTTTTCGCGGAGCGGTGGAATGGACTGCTGAAAGCATAAGCGCCCTTGGCAATGTCTCATGCGAATCGTCTGTCGCATATCAGAGAGATGCTCAGTGGCAGCAGATTTCGATAGACAAGATCATCTCGACGGACCCGCCATACTTTGACAATATTCCCTACGCTGACCTCTCGGATTTTTTTTATGTCTGGCTCCGTAGATCTTTGAAAAACGTTTTTCCTGAACTCTTCGCGACAGTTGCGACGCCTAAAGAGGAGGAACTAGTTGCGTCTCCTTACCATCAGGCCGGCAAGGAAGCTGCAAAGCGATTCTTCCTAGACGGCATGACCAAGGCACTGAGCAATCTTGCATCACAAGCCCATCCTGCGTTCCCCACAAGCATTTACTATGCGCTCAAGCAATCTGACACGGGCGACAAGGGGACTGCTTCTACAGGCTGGGAGGTCTTCCTGACTGCCGTGATGAAAGCTGGACTAACCTGGATTTCCACGACACCAAATCGCCTAAGCTCCGGGCGCGTTTGAGGGCCCATTATAAGTGGTGAGGCGCAGTTTCTTCCCCTCCCACCACGGCACGGCGACCGGTCGATCCATCAACCCCGACGCGAGGATGATCGGCAGGTGGGCCCGTCTGAGGAAACTCACCTCAACCTCATCAACGCTCACGCTGACGTTTGCAGGCATCGCGATCAGGTCTCGAAAAATCTGCCGCGCCTGTGCATCCGCATATCCCCTCATCCGTTGTGACAACAACCGGTAGAGCCCGCTAGCGATGACAAGCAACACCATGTCCAGATCCACCTTCAGGCCGACCGCCGAGGACAAGGCGTCCATGTGAAAGAACCGGATCGCATCGGAAAGAGCATTCTCGATCAACATGCGCTGCGCGTAGCGAGTGATCAAAGATTTCACCGACCCCTGATGCTGGTTGGTCAGCAGGATCGTTGGCTCCTCGTGTCCAAGATCCAGAATGTAGAGCTGGCGCAGCTTGCAGCCGGCCAGTGTTACCGCCTGCTCGTAATACCGCGGCGTACGGTACTTTCGAGTCGGCACATCCAGCTCCACCGTGCGCCAGGCTGAGGGGGGCAGCACCACGACCTCCTTCAGCAGCTGCGGCGAGCGACGTCTCAAAGTAATGAATGAAATACCCATGCCGTCCAGCCGCGCCAGGCCTGCATAGGTTGTCAGCTTCGAGTCGAAAACCAGGTGTCGCGGCAGTTCTCCGTGGTTCTGTTTCCAGAAGGAAACGAAGCGAAAAACCTCTTCCGCCTCTTCTCCTTTGCGCAGATCCGCATTCGAATAACAGAAGGCACGGGAATCGGCATCCTGGGCCAGGAAGACCAGAATGCTCGGCTTTCGCTGGCTGCGCATCGTGAGGTAGTGTTTTTGTATGACCGGATGCTCGCCGAAATAGGGAACGGAATGGAAGTCCAGATTGAAGGATTGAGCCGGGAAAAGGTTTTCGCCGGTCAGCTGAGCGTGCCAGGTGGACAATAGCCGCATCGTCTTCGTATGTTGGATCCGAGAGGAGTATTCCGAGAGGAAGCTCTTCTTGGGGAAGGCGTTCAACCCCGCGAAAAGGGCAAGCCCCTTGTCTGCCACCAGCGACATGACATGGCTTTTGCGCTCGATTGACCAGAGCTTCAGCGCCAGACACACCCTCAGCGCATGCACGGCCGGGATCATCTTCGAGCCCGGTAGGCCAGCCTTTGTGGCGAGCCTTTCCACATCGAGCCGTACCAGGTCAGGGAGAAAGAGAAACAGCCCGCCGCAGATCGTGTGGAAGCGACGCGGTGAAAGGGAGAACTCCCTTGCATCCGCAATCGGTTCGACCGTCGGCCTGGGATAGTCCGGCCGCTCCTCGTCCAAGCGTCTGGGCAACGGGGCAAAGCCCTCGGCTTTCAGGACCTCACGTAC
>Ga0315279_10001328_pt1 | contig 41657 bp, 41 predicted proteins | sample YL17G06_20_MG_FD_203694 | JGI IMG/M metagenome (GOLD analysis project Ga0315279, IMG submission 203694) | Sediment microbial communities from Yellowstone Lake, YNP, Wyoming, USA - YL17G06_20 | ecosystem: Environmental > Aquatic > Freshwater > Lake > Sediment | place: USA: Wyoming | collected...
GCATGGAACGTTGGATTGGCTGGGGCGTGATTGCCAACAACTTGGCGACCATCGCCTTGAATTTGAATCGCCGACATCTCTCGCTCACTGATGCACTGGCTTGAAATACCGGTTTTCGGACAAGAACTATACTAAAAGAAGTCGCCTTGAAATCACCCTGGGAGAACTCATGATGTCAAATAAGATCCTTGTTGCCTATGCCAGCCGGGCCGGGTCCACTGCTGGCGTGGCCGAAGCGATAGGTAAAACCCTGGCCGAAGGCGGCGCGCAGGTAGAAGTCCGCCCCATGAAAGACGTAGAAGACCTCACTCCATACCGAGCGGTGGTGGCGGGCAGCGCTATACAAAACAAGCAATGGCTGCCGGAGGCCATGCAATTCATGCAAACCCACCAGGCAGCCCTGGCCCAAAGGCCCTTTGCCGCGTTTCTGGTGTGCATGACACTGGCCATGAAGAACGCGGACAAATATCGCGGGTTCGTGGAAGACTTTCTGCAGCCGGTGCGCGCCCTAGTGAAACCCGTGAGCGAGGGGCTTTTTGCCGGTGTGCTTGACATCAGCAAGGTGCCGTCAGCCAGCGATAGGTTTAAGTTTCGCTTGAGCGTCCTCTTTGGTGTCTGGTCGGAGGGCGATCACCGGGACTGGAATGCCATTCGCGCTTGGGCTAATAGCATCCGCCCGTTGCTACTCCAGTAGTTCAGGGTCTACGGCGGCCCAACCCTGTGCTGCAGGCGACTTGGCCTTCGCGCTCCGCTTCGCTTCGCGCCGCGCCTGATGCACACCGTTAGAGTTCGCGCCTAACCGCGCTTCCAGCCGACGCCGACACGCGCGCCTTTTCACGAGAGGTACTTGGCGTGGTCGTCGTCTCGGTTGGTCAGCCCAACTTGCGCGGCTGAAGCGCCATCCGATGGAAAGCTGGCTGGTTCACAGACCCGACAGGTCTTTCGAGACCTGTCGGGTCTTTCACTCCTCCCGCCAATAGATGCTTGATTCGCGCTTGAGCCAGCCATAGCCCACCAACTCGCGCCGCAGCGTGGCCGTGTCTTCGTGGAAGCGCCCGATGATGTCGTTGACCTGCTTTTCGCTGTAGCGCTTCGCCGGTCGGAATTCCTCCAGGATGCGACGCAGAACCGCCTCACGCTTTTTGCGCTGCGCGGGGATTTCCTTCAGCCGCCCATCGCGCTTGGAGAAATCCGCCACTACTTTGCGGTCGTAAGCATCCACGTCCACCTCGGAGACAGCCTTCGGCAGCGTCTCTTCGGCCAACAGTCGTTTCGCCATCGCGTGGAGCGCGTCGGCTTGCAGTTCGTACACCTTGTAGTGACTTTCAGTGTGCGCATGCGCCAGCCCTGCCTCGGCCAGCTTGCTCAGATGATGCGACACGGTCGCCGGCTTCAAGTCCAGGATGACCGCCAGTTGCTCGGTGGAAAGCGCTCGCTGCGCCAACAGCCCCACAATCTTGAGCCGGTTTTCGTCGGCCAGCGCCTTGAAAAATACAACCAGTTCGTCCAACGGGTTTTCATTCGATTCCATCTTTACCTCCCGGCACATACGCGGAGCGTGCGCCAGTTACACGGCGCGCTGTTTCTGCAGCATGACCACAGCGCGCCCCTCTCGATCCTGGACGGTGCTGCCCACGCGCTCATAGCCCATCGCCCGCCAAAAGCCCAGCGCCGGACCGTTGTTCACCAGCACCCCCAGGCCGATGGCCTGCACATCGGGATCAGCGAAGATAGACTCTTCGATAAGCCGATACGCTTCGCTACCATAGCCTTGTCGCTGATAGGGTTCGGCCATCAGCAACAGAGCGATCCACGCCCGGCTGGGCTGTCCCCCGTAGCCGCCCGGCACATAGTCCGCCACGCCGATCATCTGGCCGTTCTCTCGTAAGAACAGCCCGGCAAACCTGGCGCCGTGGTTCGCCGCCTGAGCCGCGTCCTCTTCGACCATCTCCAGGCCGAGGGTATCCGCCGAACGACCGTTTAGCTCGACGATAAAGCGCGGCGTTTGCCGATAGATTTCCACAACCGCCGGATAGTCGCGCGCCCCCAACGCCCGCATCTCCAAACGCTCTTCCGCCTCGCCTGCCCCTTGCCGCTTGCTTCTTGCTTCTTGCATCTTGCCTCCCGCGCTCTGCGCGTCTTGCCTCCTGCCCAGGGTGTGCTACAATCGGGTCGCACCGTCCCGGCGGCGAGTTGTGCCGTGTGCGCCGCCCGCAAAATTGATTAGATGTTTATCTAATTGATTTTACCATCCTTGCGCCCGTGCGTCAAGACTTTCGGAGGAAGCATGACCCCATCGCGCCAAACATACAGCGTCAAGCTGGCCGGCCTCACTCGCGAACTGCGATTGTTCGAGGTCGCCCCCGGCGTCCGCATTGCCATCTTTAACATGCTGGGCGACACCGAGATCGTCCAGGCTGTGTCCAAAGAGCTGGCCAAACGGCTGCCCAAAGAAGCCCAGGTGCTGGTGACCGCCGAAGCCAAAAGCATCCCACTCGCCTACGCGCTCTCGGTGGAGACCGGATTGCCCTACGTGATTTTGCGCAAGAGTTACAAGCCCTACATGGGCGAAGCGTTGAGTGCCGAGACGCTTTCGATCACCACCGGCGAAAAGCAGACACTTTATCTGGATGAAAAAGATCGGGTGCTGGTAACCGGCAAGTCCGTCGTTATCGTTGACGACGTCATCAGCACGGGCTCCACGCTCCAGGGGATGCAAATGATCATGGAAAAAGCTGGGGCAAAGGTAGTTGCCCAGACGGCTGTGTTCACCGAAGGCGAACGGGCCAAGTGGAAGAATATCATCGCGCTGGGACACCTCCCGGTATTCACGGAGTAGGAGTACTTGCATCCAGCGACGCTTCCTTGACATTCCGCTTGATCCAATTATAATGACGATTGCCACGGACTTGCAAAAGCCGTGAGCCCAATTTTCACATCGCCAAATGCACCGCTTTCCGGTGCCGCTGGGATCGTGAGGCGCGACGCAGAGCGTCGCCGCTCAGGCGACCGAGACGGCAAGAGCAAAGTGATCCTCTAGCCGACGGAGCCCTGCTCCGTCGTTTTGATCTTGCCTCTGTGCTGTCTTGCGCCTCCCGATGCCCAGGCAATTTGGCAAAACGAAGGAGGCGAAATGGAACAGACACAATCTCAACCACTTTTAGGGAATGCCCTGCGGGTCACTACCCGCGACCTGGCGGTGGCCGGCGTCTTTGGGGCGCTGGCGATCGTGCTCTCGTTCACCCCGCTGGGACTGATCCCCGTCCCCAACATCAGCGGCTCCGCCACCAGCCTGCACTTGCCGGCCATCATCGCTGGCATCGTCGGCGGCCCCATCGTCGGCGGGCTGGTAGGATTGGTGCTGGCGATCTCTTCGTGGATCAACTATAGCGGCACCTTCATCGCCCTGGCCGGGAACAATGTGCTGGTGGCACTGCTGGCGGCCTTTTTGCCGCGCATCCTGATCGGCGTCTTGGCCTACTATGTCTACCGTGTCCTGCGACGTCTGCCGGTGCTGGCGGCCGCACTCGCCGGGCTGGCCGGCACGCTGACCAACTCCATCGGCGTATTAGGTCTGTTGTACTGGCTGGGCACGTTCCCGAAACAACTCCTGGTTCCCATCTTCTCGCTGAACGTCCCCATCGAGATCACCCTGGGGCTGGTCGTCACTATCCCTACCGTCGCCGCGCTGCGAGCGGTCAGCAAAGGCCAGATTGCAGCAGCGCGAGACTGAGGCAGCGTGCCACCCTTCGTCGAGCTCCGAGGACTGGAATATTCCTACCCGCTGGATGGCGGCGGGCAGGTTGCAGCCTTGCGCGGCATTGACCTGACGATAGAACGCGGCGAGTTCATTGCCATCGTCGGCCCGAACGGATCGGGCAAGTCTACCCTCGTCCGGCACTTGAATGGGCTGCTCTTGCCCACAACAGGACAAGTCCGAGTGGATGGCTTGCTCACTTCCGATCCGCACAACCTGTGGGCCATACGCCAGCGTGTAGGGATGGTGTTCCAGAACCCCGATAACCAGATCGTCGCCAGCACCGTCGAGGAAGATGTAGCCTTTGGGCCGGAGAATGCTGCACTCCCGCCGGACGAAATTCGGAGGCGTGTGGACGAGGCATTGGCCACGGTAGGACTGACCGAATACCGGACACGTCCGCCACAGATGCTTTCCGGCGGGCAACGGCAATTGCTGGCGATTGCCGGCGCACTGGCGACCCGTCCGGCCTGCATCGTCTTTGATGAGCCAGCCTCGATGCTCGACCCGGCCAACCGCCGACAAGTGCTGGACACCATCCGACGGCTCAATGCTGAAGAGCTGACCATCGTGCTCATCACTCAAGCGATGGAGGAGGCAACTGCTGCGCGGCGGGTGCTGGTGATGCACGAGGGGCGTGTTGCAATGGACGACCCCCCGGTACAAGTTTTCGAGCATGGCAATCAACTGCGCGATTGGGGACTGGACTTGCCTACCGCCGTCGAGATCGCCCACCACCTGCGGGAGCGGGGTTGGCGGCTACCCCAAGGGCTGCTGACCGTCGAGCAACTGGCGAGGGCACTGTGCTGATCCGCGTCGAGAATCTCTGGCATACCTATGTCCCCGGCACGCCCCTGGCACGCGTGGCTTTGCATGGAGTAGGTCTGGAGGTCGGCCCCAGCGAGCGGGTCGGCTTGGTGGGCCGCACGGGTTCCGGCAAATCCACCCTGGTACAGCACATCGCGGGACTCTTGACGCCCTCAGAGGGGCAAGTGCTGATCGATGGCATCGCGGTCCATGAGCGCACGACCGTCGCCCGCGCCGCGCGGCGGCGGGTGGGATTGGCGTTCCAGTATCCAGAGGATCAGATCTTTGAGCAGACCGTCTTTCGTGAGGTAGCCTTCGGGCCGCGCAACCTGGGATTGAACAAGACCGAAATCGCCAAGCGTGTGCGCTGGGCGCTGGAGATGGTTGGGCTGGACCCCGCGATGGAGAGTCGCTCACCGTTCACGCTGAGCGGCGGCGAGATGCGTCGGGCGGCGCTGGCGAGCATCCTCGCGATGCGTCCAGAGGCGCTGATTCTCGATGAACCCACCGCCGGGCTGGATCCGCGTGGGCGGCGGGAACTGCTCGCGCGCGTGCGCGCCTGGCAAGTGGAGACCGGGGCGACCCTGATTCTGGTCTCGCACAACTTGGAGGAACTGTCCCGTGTAGTGGAGCGGGTGATTGTGCTGGATCGTGGCCAGGTGGTTGCCGATGGCCCCGTGCGCCAAGTGCTGAGCAATAGCGTGTTGCTGTCCGCCGCCGGATTGGACGTGCCGCAGCCGGTGACACTCCTACGTGCACTGCGTGAGGCTGGCTGGGACGTGCACACCGACCGGTTGCTGCCAGAGGAAGCAGTCAAGGAAATCGTTCGCGCGGACGCAGGCCACCCGACCGCGCTGGGGGCGCTACAGAGCGTGGAGGCGATATGAACCTGTTGTTACCCGGCATGTACATGGCTGCCGATTCGGCTCTACACCGCCTCGACCCACGAGTAAAGATGGGCACAGCGATTGCCTTGATGGTGCTTGTATTCGTGGCTCATAGCTTGGCGAGTTACGCTCTCCTCACGACGTTCGTAATCGTCGTCGCCATCCTTTCGGCTGCGCCGCCGATAGCTCTGCTGCGCACGTTGCGCACAATCTTTTGGCTCGGCTGCTTTATGTTTTTCTTCCATCTGTTCACCACTCCGGGCCAGCCGTTAGTTGCTGTGGGGCAGCTCACGATAACCCGGGAGGGACTGTTGACGGGGGCCGTGCAGATTTACCGGCTGTGCCACCTCGTGATCATCTCTGCGCTGTTGACTTTTACCACCTCGCCAGCCCAGTTAGCTCACGGCCTGGAAGTGCTGTTCAAGCCGCTGGCGCAGATCGGTTTGCCGGTGGGAGAGTTCGCGATGGTGCTGACCATCGCTCTACGCTTTGCGCCGGCAATGCTTGAGGAGATTGACAAGATCAGCAAAGCCCAACAGGCGCGTGGCGTTGACATGTATTCGAGAAACCCGTTGCGACAGATGCAGAGTTGGGCGCCACTGTTTGTCCCCATCTTTGTTGCCGCTTTTCGCCGCGCCGAGGACCTGGCCATTGCGATGGAAGCGCGCGGCTTCCGTGGCGCGCAACACCGTACCCGGTTGCATCAGTTACGTATGACTCGCCAGGACTTATTCGCAGCTCTGATCGCCTTGGCCGTCAGTTTGGCGATCCTGGGTCTGGAACGATCAATATGAATCGTGTCTCCCTCTCTTGCCACGAGGGAGAAGCTAAACAACCTCATAGAAGGACATGACATGCTGCTGTGCATTGACATCGGCAACACTAACATCAAGCTCGGCTTGTTCAACGACAGCAAGCCGCGCGCACACTGGCGCATCGCCACCGATCACGCTAAACTAGCCGACGAGTACGCCATGCTCCTGCTCGACCTGTTCGCCGCCGAGCACATTCAGGTGAGCGATGTGACCGGCTGCGCGATCTCGTCGGTCGTCCCGCCATTGACGCCAGTGTTCACCGAACTGGCGCGGCGCTACCTGAAACAGGCCCCCGCCATCGTGGGGCCGGGCGTCAAGACCGGCCTAAGCATCCGCACCGATCACCCCGTCGAAGTCGGCGCAGACTTGATCGTCAACGCCGTGGCTGCGCGGCAACTGTACGGCGTGCCCGTCATCATCATCGGATTTGGCACGGCCACCACGTTCAGCGCCGTCTCGGCCCAGGGCGACTTTGTGGGCGTGGCGATTGCGCCCGGCCTTTACACCGGCGCCGAGGTGCTGTTCCGCTTTGCCGCCAAGCTGCCTCAAGTGGAACTCGCGCGACCGCCGCACGCGATCGGCAAGAACACCATCCACTCGATGCAGTCCGGGTTGATCTTTGGTTTCGCGGGGCTGGTGGAAGGGCTAGTCAAGCGGATGCGCGCCGAGCTGGGCGGTCACGCGCGCGTCGTCGCCACCGGCGGACTGGCGGAAATTATTGCTGCCGAAACCGATGTGATCGAGGTGGTGGAGCCAGACCTGACGTTGATGGGACTGCGCATGATCTATGAGATGAATCAGCCGTGATACCCTGAGGCGCAGAGGGCGCAGAGGAATTTTTCTCTGCGCCCTCTGTTTGCTTTTGGCGTGTGGGGTGGTCGTACTACTGAACGTGCAACTCGACCACCTGGCGAAAGTGAAAGCCATAGATGGATAACGTGACTGCCAGGGAAAAGAGCTGCGGCTTGCGGAACGCCGTCCACACCATCAGCTTCCAGTACTGGGCGCGTTCAACGCCTTGGATGCCCAGGCGATACATAGATCGGAAGAATGCCAGAATATATTGCGGCTCCAGGCGCATATTGATCTCCGGTGGTTTGTATTCCTTGAGAAAGGTCTTGACGCGCGCGTAATAGAGCTTGGGCGAATAGAGTTGATCCAGCAGCTTTTTGTACCCTTGGCGCAGCACCTCCAGCCCCATCTTGGGGATGATGTTGGTTGAGCCGTCCACGTTGTCGCCTGACATCTCATTCGTCAGCCGCCCCTCATGCTGCATGCGCTCGTATAGCCGCGTGCCGTATGGAGCCTGCAACAGTCCTACCATCGCCGTGACGATGCCGCTCTTTTGGATAAAGTCAATCTGCTGCTGAAAGACCGCCGGGGTGTCGCTATCAAAGCCGACGATGAATCCTCCCTGCACCTGCAAGCCCGCGCGTTGGATGAGCTTGACGCATTCCACCAAGTCGCGATTCTTGTTCTGGAACTTGCCACATTCGGCCAGGCTGTCCTCGTTCGGCGTCTCGATGCCGATAAAAACCGTGTCGAACCCGGCCGCCACCATCAGGCGCAGCAGTTCTGGGTCGTCGGCCAGGTTGATGGACACTTCGGTGTTGAATGGCATGCCAGCCTTGCCCTTGCGCCATTCGATGAGCGCCGGGAGTACCTCCGCTTTCAACTGGTTCTTGTTGCCGATGAAATTGTCGTCCACAAAGAAAACGCTCTTGCGCCAGCCGCATGCGTACAGGCCATCCAGCTCGCCCACTATTTGGGCTGCTGTCTTGGTGCGCGGACGATGCCCAAACAATGCCGTCACATTGCAGAAATCGCAATTGTAAGGGCACCCACGCGAAAACTGGATGCTCATCGTGGTGTACAACTTCAGGTTCGCCAATTTCCACAGCGGCGCGAGCGTCTGTTGAATGTCCGGGTATTGGTCCGTCGTGTAGAGGCGCTGGGCACGCCCCAGCGCCAGGTCGGCCAAGAAAGGCGGCAGCGTCAACTCGGCCTCGTTCAATACAAAGTGCTCCACATCTGAAAATTGCTCGTGCTCTTCAGTAAAGAGCGGCCCGCCGGCAACCACCTTGACGCCCGCCTCCTTGCAGCGCGCGATGACGTGCCGGGCCGAGTCGCGCTGGATCACCATCGCACTGAGAAATACCATGTCGGCCCAGGCCAGGTCGCTTGGCTTCAAGCTTTCAGCGTTCAAGTCCACCAATCGCTTCTCCCAGCCGGTGGGCAGCATGGACGCAACGGTCAACAGGCCCAGCGGCGGTGAAGACGCATTTTTGCGAATGAACTTGAGCGCGTGCTTGAAACTCCAAAACGTGTCGGGAAACTCGGGATACACAAACAGAATCTTCACAGTCGCCTCCTTTGCGGCATTCTCCCGGAAATATATTGTTTTCCGGGCGCTATCACTTGGCTGTTGGTGGAATGAACGCGCCGTAGAGGAAAATCTCCAGCGTAACGTTGAGCATCGGGCGCATCTTGTCAATGTGTCCCGATGCGAAATAAGTGCGGATGCTGTTCAGCACGCTGCTCAAGAAAAACTCGGTGGCGTACTCGACGCTGATCTCGGGCCGCAGCTTGCCCTGCGCGCGCGCCAGCGTCATCACCGTGCGGACCGGCGGGTTCGGGTCGGGGATATAGCGCATCGCCATCGCGAGTCGCTCCGGATCGAGCGTCAGCATTTCCGAGACGACGACCGCAATCGTCGCCGGATCGGACATGCACAGCTCGGCCAGGCTCATGCTAAAGTTGCGCAAGACTTCGGTGGGTTCCGTGATCTCGTCAATTTGCTTCTGGATGGTGTCCATCAAAGTGTTCAACTGCGGCTGCGCTCCGGCCAGCACAATCAACTCTTTGTAAGGGAAATAGTTGAACACCGTCTTTTCGCTGACGACTGCGGTCTTGGCGATTTGCTTGATCGAGACTTGATCGAAACCATGTTCTTTGAACAGCGCAATCGCCTTTTCCACAATCGTCTGTTCGGTGAGGGAACGCTTGGTGTCGCGAAGTGATAGCGTCATGGTACACCGTGTATAAATTTACAGCTTATGTAATATTTCTGTTAGTATAACAAAAAAATGTATATTTGTCAAGACTTGTCTGACTTGACAATGGCCTATTCTTGGCATATAATACTGATTGAACGTTCAATCAATAGACTTCATCTCAAGGAGGTGAGATGGCACCTGAAGATCGGGATCGTCGCCAACAAATTCTGGATGCGGCTCAACAGGTTTTCGCGCAAAAAGGTTTCGAGGGCGCCAGCATCAAAGACTTGGCCAAAGCCGCCAAGATTTCGCCCGGCCTGCTCTACTGGTATTTCAAAGACAAGACCGATCTCTTTGTGTCTCTCATATCCGAGCGAATCGAAGAAGCTTTCGGGACGCTGCTGCCAGAAAGTGTCTCGTTCGATTTGCCGCCAGACGAGTTCCTGCCGCAGTTTGGGCGTTTCTACATTAATCTCTTTGAACCGCTCATGAACGCCGCTCTGTTCAAACTCATGGTAGCGAATGCCCAATCGTTCCCATCTGCCGTGAAACAAGTGCGGTCAAACGTCATTAGCCGTGTCTTGAGCACCCTGCAGAGCTACTTTGAGCACCAAATTGAGGCGGGCCGGATGCGCCCGTGCAACACCGAAATGGTCACTCGCACATTCATGGGCAGCATTGTGGCCTACCTTTTGCTCAGACATGTCTTCCAGGACAAACTAGCGCAAGACATATCAGTCGAAACATTCGTGGATGGGATAACCGACGTGGTGCTGCACGGCATTTTGCCTCAAGACAAACCGTGAGCATCAAAACCTAGGTATCCGCTGCCAGCACATCGTGTAATTTTTCGGTGCAGAAAATTATCACTGCAAGGCATTTTTTGAACCTATTTTTCGTCATTTTACACGATGTCCTGACAACACGGCTTGTGTACGATGTGCTGGCAACGATTACCTAGGAGCCAGGCAATGACAACTCAACCATTTGACAAGTTCGCAACAAATGCTTCTTTCAAATTCTTAGCGCCGGTTGTGGCAGCCGTGATGGACCATCCGGTGCGGCGTAGGCTCAACGACCCGGTCAAAACTTTGGAGGCCACTGGACTCAAGGCAGGACAGCATATCCTGGAAGTAGGCTGCGGCACAGGATTCTTTACCATCCCGGCGGCCAGGTTGGTGGGAGATACAGGTCTTGTTCATTCCATTGACCTGTACCCGCGTGCCGTCGAGCACGTTACCCAAAAAGTACAAGAGGCTGGCTTGACCAACGTCAAGCTAACATTGGCCGATGCGCTGGCGACCGGATTGCCCGATAACGGCTTTGATCTGATTTTGCTTTTGGGTGTCATTCCCTCTCCGACCTTGCCTTTGGAGCGACTTTTGCCAGAAATGCACCGCCTGCTGAAACCAAATGGCGAGCTGGCCGTGTGGACCGTTTTCTCCTGGGGGCTATGCGCTTCCGTGAACCGAAGCGGGTTGTTTGTCCATATCGGAACAGAGAGCGGGGTGCATCGTTTCAGAAAACAGAACACGACTGACAGGTAAAACCCTATGGCTATCACACGCATCTTTTCGATCATTCGCAAAGAGTTTATCCAGATTTCGCGCGACCCGCGCACGCTGGCGATTACCTTCATCATGCCCATCATGCTGCTGTTCCTGCTGGGCTATGCGGCGACGAATGATGTGCGCAACGTGCCCTTGGCGGTACTCGATCAGAGCAAGAGCCAGCAAAGCCGCGCGCTGTTGAACGCTTTTCGTGCGACCGATTATTTTTCGCTGGCTTACGAGGCGGAGAGCGAAAAAGAACTGGCGCAGCTGATTGACGGCGGCCAGGCCAGGACCGGGCTGATCATCCCGCCCGACTATGGCGACAAGACCTCGCGTGGGCAAGCCGTTTCGGTGGCCTTTATCATTGACGGCTCCGATCCTACGGTGGCGGGCGGCGCGCTGTCGGCAGCCACGCTGCTGGGGCAAACACAATCGGTCAAGCTACAAGTCCAAAAGTTATCTCGGCAAACCATGGGCGGGATGCCGACGACTGCCGTGGATGTGCGGTCGCAAGTCTGGTACAATCCCGATATGGTCAGCGCCTATTTCATGATTCCCGGCATGATCGGGATGATTCTCCAGATGATGACAACGCTGCTCACGGCAGTGGCTATCGTGCGCGAGCGCGAGCGTGGCACCATCGAGCAATTGATCGTGACGCCCATTCGGTCGTGGGAGCTGATCGTCGGCAAGCTGGTGCCTTACGTGGTGATTGCGTTCGGCGACGCCGTAGAAGTTTTGGTGCTCGGCACACTGTGGTTCCACGTCCCGGTGCGTGGGAACATTGGATTGTTATTGGGACTGGCAGGCTTGTTCGTGATGACGACGCTCAGTATCGGTTTGTTCATTTCGACGATTGCCCATACGCAGCAAGAGGCCATGCTGACAACTTTTATGACGATCTTGCCGACCATTTTCCTTTCGGGCTTTTTCTTTCCCGTCGCCGCGATGCCGCAGGTGTTACAATGGATCAGCGCCATCATCCCGCTCAAGTATTTCTTGATCATTGTGCGCAGCATCGTGCTCAAAGGCGTAGGTCTTCAATTATTGCTATCAGAAGCGGTGACATTGGCCGTCATGGGGATTATAATGATGACCGTGGCGTCAACGCGCTTCCGCAAGCGATTGGATTAGGATTAAGCCCTTGACACACATCAGGGTCGGTGGTATAATCCTTCCGTCGTGGAATAATTGCTATATGGAAATAAAGAATGACCGAGCCATCTCTTGCTCTTCACACAGAACAAATCACTGAAATCATTCGACAGTTCATCCATCTCAAGCCTCGTTTCAAAACGGTGCTGTCCGAGGACCTGGTTCGAATGAGGGCACGCCTGGACGAGTCGCACCCGGAAGGCAAGGCAAAGGGCGCTGACTATGCTCTCTTTTATTCCGTTGGAATTATCCTCTCGCGCCAACGTGATCCCCTGACCATGGGTGAACTCAGCAAGGCGTTGGACGTTCCCCTCAGTACCGCCACTCGCGTCATGGACTGGTTCGTGAGGAGTGGCCACGTTGAGAGGCAGCCGGACCCAGAGGATCGTCGCATTGTTCGAGTGGCCCTGACCAAGACTGGCCGTGAGTTTATAAAAACCCGTGAAAAGGTCATCCGGCAGCATGTCGAACACATTCTCCTCCGGTTCACGCCGGACGAGCGCGAAAGCATGATCCGGCTGCTGCATAAATTAGTGGAGGTCCTGGAAAGTGAAGAGGGTTGAGTATCTCTTGGGATATGGATATCGGCCTGGTCTGAACGATGCCGAAATCACGGGCAGAGCGCCACATAGCGCCCGGCCCACGGACAAATGAGGCACTATGTCAATCACTCGTATTATTGCGATCACTCGCAAAGAGTTCATTCAGATCACGCGTGATCGGCGCACGCTGATCATGACGCTGTTGATGCCCATTATCCAGATGATTTTGTTGGGCTATGCGGCCAATAGCGACGTCAAGAACGTTCCGCTCGCCGTGCTGGATCAGAGCCGCAGTTCGCAGAGCCGCGCGTTGCTGGACGCTTTCCGCACGACGGGCTATTTTGTGATCAACTTTGAGGTCACCAGCGAGCCAGACCTGCAACGCCTGATTGATGAAGGGCAAGCCAAGACGGGCCTGATCATCCCGCCCGACTACGGCCAAAAGGTCTCGCGTGGGCAAAGCGTCTCGGTGGCCTTTATCATTGACGGCACCGATTCATCCATCTCTGCCGGGTCATTGGCGGCGGCCCGGCTGATCGGGCAAACCCAGTCAGCCGGGATGCAAGTGCAGCGGCTCTCGCGCCAGGCTTCCATCAGTTCATCCATGTCATCTGCGTCGGCCATAGATGTCCGAACGCAGGTCTGGTACAACCCTGACATGATCACAACGTTCATTATGATTCCAGCCATGATCGGACTGATTCTGCAAATGGTCACCTCGACACTGTCCGCTTCCGCGATTGTGCGCGAGTACGAAAACGGCACGATCGAGCAGTTGATCGTGACGCCTGTCCGCTCGTGGGAACTGATGGTGGGCAAGCTCCTTCCTTACACTCTGATCGCGTTCGCCGATGTGCTGGAAATCCTCGTGCTGGGGACGTTGTGGTTCGGAGTGCCGATTCGCGGCAGCATTGGTTTGCTGCTAGGCCTAGCGGCGCTGTTTCTGGTCACGTCGTTGAGCATGGGACTACTCATTTCGACAGTGGCGCGCACACAGCGCGAAGCGCAGACGTTAGGCATGATCATCCAGTTGCCTTCGATGTTTCTATCAGGCTTCTTTTTCCCGATCGCGGCCATGCCGCAGGTTTTGCAATGGGTCAGCGTGTTGGTTCCGCTCAAGTATTTTATGGTCATCATCAAGGCTATCGTGCTCAAAGGGGCCGGGCTGCAACTGTTGATGCCCGAAGTGGTGGCGCTCGTGATCTTTGCTCTGGTGACGATGGTGGCGGCGGCCTTACGTTTCCGCAAGCGGTTGGATTGATCGGAGGCATCGAATGACGGATGTTCGACGCTCGCCGAGCTTTATCTGGCGTATCATGCGGTTCTTGAATCGGCACGTGATGCCCAAGACCCGACCTGAAGTCAAACTCAAGGGCCTGGTGTTGTTGCTGACGACGACCGGCCGCAAGTCGGGCTTGCCGCGCCAAACGCGGCTTCAGTACGAAGAGCAAGCGGGCGTCATCTATATCGCCGCCGCGCGCGGGCAAGACGCCGACTGGTTCCGCAATATTGTCGCCAACCCGCACGTCGAGGCGCAGATCAACGAACGACGCTTCCACGGCGTGGCCGAACCGATCACGGATCCGGCCCGCATTGCAGATTTTCTAGAGCTACGGCTCCAACGTCACCCGCGGATGGTGGGAGCGATGCTTCTTTTGCACGGCTTGCCGATGCGACCCAATCGCGCAAACCTGGAACAACTTGCGGCCAAGCTGGCGCTGGTCGCTATTCGACCTGACGAGAGTCATCGGGAGGGAATAAAACAATGCGAAGGGTAATTCCCATCATCGTAATTCTTGCCTTGATCGGCGGTGGAACGTGGTGGTGGTCGCAGCAGCAAACGCAGGCCGCCACCGGACTGAAAGGCTCGGGCACCGTCGAGGCGACACAGGTGAACATTGGCCCGGAAGTGGCCGGGCGTGTTGTGGAAGTGATGGCCGACGAGGGACAAGCGGTCAAGGCCGGGCAGGTGCTCATTCGCCTGGACGATGCGCTACTGGTAGCCCAGCGAGCGCAGGCCGAGGCGGCCGTGAACACAGCTCGCGCTCAACGGGATCAACTGTTGGCCTCAGCACGCCCGCAGCAACTCGCGGCGGCGCGGGCGACGATCAGCTCGACCCAAGCGTCGCTCTCCGGCGCGCAAGCCGACTTGAGCCGCTTGCTGGCCGGGGCGACCAGCGCCGACATTATCTCGGCGCAAGCTCAACTAAAAAACGCCAAGGCGGACACCAAGATCCTGCAAGACTCTTACAACGCCGTGTCGCGCGGGATTGACCTCATCCAAAAATATCACAAACCGGGGGGGACGATGCTGAGCCAGGCGGAAGCGCAGGTGAGCGCTCAATTGAGCGCCGCCAACTCGCAAGTCAATGCCGCGCAGGCGCTGCTGAACAAATTGCAATCCGGCCCAACCGCCGATGAGGTTCACGCCGCCCAGGCTCGCGTGGCCGCGGCGGAGGGGCAGCTTGCCACCGCACAGAAGCAATACGATCTACTGGCCGCCGGCCCCCGCCGTGAACAGGCCGCTGCCGCCGACGCGGCAGTGGCTCAGGCCGAGGAAGCGCTCCGCGCCTTTGACGTGCAAGCCAGCAAGCTCGTCGTCCGCGCGCCGCAAGACGGCATTGTGATGGTGCGCAATCTGGAGGTCGGCGAGGTGGTGGGGCCGGGTGCAACGGCGTTTGTCCTCGGCCAGCTCGAGACGCTCCAGTTGACCGTGTACCTGCCGGAAGACAGTTATGGCCGCGTCAAACTCGGCCAGACCACGCAGGTGACAGTAGACTCGTATCCGGGCGTGACCTTTCCGGCGACGGTGGTGACTATTGCCGATCAGGCCGAGTTCACACCGCGCAATGTGCAGACGACCGAAGGTCGCCGCACGACGGTGTACGCCGTCAAGCTGGACGTGTCCAACCCAGAGGGACAGCTCAAGCCCGGCATGCCAGCCGATGTGTCGTTCGAGCAGTGAGGCAAAACTATGCAAAAGGTAATCAGGCTCATTGTGATATTAGCGGTCGTGGCGTTGGCCGGAGGTGGTGTGTGGTGGTGGACGCAGCGCCAGGCGCAAGCAACCATCGAGATGCAAGGTTCCGGCACGATTGAGGCGCGGGAGGTTCACGTCGGGTCGGAGGTGGCAGGGCGTGTCACGCAAGTCATGGCCAAGGAGGGGCAAGTGGTCAAGGCGGGAGACATTCTCTTTCGTCTGGACGATGCGCTGCTGGTCTCGCAGCGAGCGCAGGCCCAAGCCGCGATCAACACAGCACGTGCTCAGCGCGACCAATTGTTGGCTGGAGCACGCACCGAACAGATCGAAGCTGGACAGGCAACCCTCAGCACGACTCAAGCCCTGTTGAATGGTGCACAGGCAAACCTGAGCCGCTTGCTGAACAGGACGACGAGCGATCAGATCGCGGCAGCGCGCTCACAACTGGAAGTAGCGCGGGCGCGAGCCAAGCTGGCACAAGATGCGTACACCAGCGTCATGAATGGGCGGACGAATGCCCCGGCTTTTGGCGTGATGGGTAAGGGGCTGGGCGCGCCCGAGGAGCAAATGCGCGCACAGTTGGAAGCCGCCAACTTTCAAGTCACTGCCGCGCAGGCGCGGCTGAACAAACTGCTAGCCGGCGCAACCTCGGACGAGATCAGTTCTGCGCAAGCGCAGGTGGACTCGGCCCAGGCTCAGTTGGACGCAGCGCATGCGCAGTACGACTTGCTGGTCGCCGGTCCCAGCCGCGAGCAAATCGCAGCGGCCAACGCAGCCGTCGCGCAGGCCGAGGCGGCACTCAAGGCGTTGGACGTGCAGGCCGACAAGCTCGTCGTTCGAGCGCCGCAAGATGGCGTCATCCTCGTCCGCAATGTGCAAGTCGGCGAGGTGCTCGCCCCAGGCGCGACGGTGTTTGTCATCGGCAAGCTCGCCACACTCCAGATCACCATCTATTTGCCGGAAAGCCTGTATGGCCGGGTCAAGCTGGGCCAGACCACGCGCGTGACAGTGGACTCGTATCCCGGCGTGACATTTGCCGCGACGGTCGTCCACATTGCCGATCAGGCCGAGTTCACGCCGCGCAACGTGCAGACAGTGGAAGGCCGTAGCACAACGGTGTATGCTATCAAGCTGGACGTGCCGAATCCTGACGGCAGACTCAAGCCCGGGATGCCCGCCGATGTGACGTTTGAGTAATCAAGATTCAAATGTCTACAAGACCACGAAAGTATCCCGTTTCTCTCATTCGGACACGGATTTCTCAGATACACTCGGATAAGAACTGAAATATCCTTGAAATCCGCGCGCGAAGCGTCCGCGTCCAGATCAAAAGGTCCGGCGAGGGAAAATGGCAAATCGGGAAACTCTTGATTTGATTACAAACTATACGACTGCTTGACTAAAAGACTAACCCATGGACACTTTGATTCTTGCCGAAAAACTTTCCAAGCACTTTGGCGCGGTGCGCGCCGTGGACGAGCTTGACCTGCAAGTGGGTGCAGGCGAGATCCTTGGACTGGTCGGGCCGGACGGCGCGGGCAAGACGACGACGATGCGCTTGCTCTGCGGGGCATACGAGCCGACGAGCGGCCGCGCCGTGGTGGCCGGATTTGACCTGGGCCATCACGTAGCAGAGGCGCGCGCCGCAACGGGCTATGTGCCGCAGCGTTACAGCCTCTATCCCGATCTCACGCCAGCGGAGAATTTGGAATTCTTTTCTGAGGCGTACGGCATGCCGCGTGCCAAGCGTGTCGCGCGCGCCAAGGAGCTGCTCGACTTTGTCGGGCTGACGGCGTTCGCCAACCGGCGCTCCGAGTTCCTTTCGGGCGGCATGAAGCAAAAGCTCTCGTTGGCTTGCGCGTTGATCCACCGCCCGCGTGTGCTGCTGCTGGACGAGCCGACGGGCGGGGTTGACCCGGTGGCGCGTCAAGAGTTCTGGCGATTGCTCTACACGTTGCTGGCGGAAGGCTCGGCCATCCTCATCAGCACGCCGTACATGGACGAGGCAAGCCGCTGCCACCGCGTGGGGCTGATGAATCACGGGCGGCTGATGGCCGAAGGCACGCCACACGAGATCGTGCGTCCGCTCGTCGGGCACATCCTGGAACTGGCCGCCGCGCCCCAACGCGCCGCGAGACAAATCGCCGGCGCCTTTCCCGGCGTGGCCGACGTGCAGGTGTTCGGCGACCGGCTGCATTTGCGTGCGGACGATCCCGCGCCCGTGATGGAGCGATTGCCTCGCGCGTTGACGGACGCTGGCATCACGGTGACACACTTGCGTTCTGCCGAGGCAACCCTGGAAGATGTGTTCACTGAATTGCTGACGCACGACTCGTAAAAGCGGTTACTCTCGATATTCGCTTGCCTCATGGAGCCATTATATTGAACGCCGTGGAACGCATCGAAGCTGCAGTATCTTTAAAACCAGTGAACCAGACGCCCGTGGCTCCCTTGATCATCTCTTTCGCCGGGCGATGCGCCGGTATGACGCAAGCAGAGATATTCGGGGGTTTTAGCCGATGGCAGCGAGCACTCGAGCTCACGTTTGAGCGTGTGGGCCAGTGCGACGCCGTCTTTCCCATGTGGCCGCGGGACGCTGCCCTATCGCAACCTTTGCGTGCCCTCTTGCCCGGACGCGACCTGGACGATGAAGCACAGTTTCAATTGGTCGAAGCAGAGGTAATGACCCGCGAAGACTATGCCGACATCGTCAAGCAGGAGTACTCGGCTTGGTTCGCCAGCTACCAAACGCGGATTCGGTCTGATCTGTCTGACACACGTCTGGGGCACATCAAAACCACCCTCGGCTACATGCGTCAAGGGATGCGCATGCGGCGCAACGTCGCCTACTGGCAGCAGCGCGGCATCCCGGCCATGTTTTATTCGGCATGTTACCCGGCGTTTGACCTGTTTTCCCTGGCGCGGTCGCTGACGCCATTCTGTTACGACCTGCGAGATTGCCCGGAAGCCATCGACCGCGCTTGCGAGGCCGCCACACCCGCCATCATCGCAACGGCCAAGATTCCCTTGCGTATCACGCGCGGCAAGCGGGTGTGCATCTTTCCGATACGGAGCAGCGCGTCGTTCATCTCCCCCCGCATGTTCGAGCGCTTTGCATGGCCCTACCTGAAGCGCATGGTGCAAGCCTTTGCCGAGGATGGGATTGTTTCGGTACTGCATTGCGATGGCAACTGGATGCCCATGCTCGCTTACTTGAGGGAACTGCCACGCGCTAGTTGTGTTGTCGAGTTGGACGGCGGGACGGTATTTTCAAAGCCAAAGAGATTTTGGGAGATTGGCTATGTTTGAAGGGAGACGTGCCAGCCACGCTGTTGGCTCATGGAGAACCGGCCCAGGTTGTTGAATATTGCGAACGTCTGATCCGGCAAGTAGGTCGCGGAGGTGGGTTTATCTTGGGTTCGGGTTGCGAGGTGCCGCTGGATGCCAAACCCAGCAACGTGGCCGCTCTTATTCAAGTGGCTCGGCAGATTTGATCTCTTGTTTTGATGAAGCAGGAAGAAAATGAACTGGATATTCAGCGCATTCGTCGTGGCTGCAGTGATTCACGTCCTTGAAGAGTACGCTTACCCCGGCGGCTTTTCGGACTGGATGAGAAGCTTGAACCCCAGATTCGCTCCGTGGATTACGGCGAGATTTGCCGTGATCATCAATGGTCTCTTTCTCTTGTTATGCGTGATGGGGGCTGTGGTTGCAAGCAAGGGCCTTGTCTTTAGCCTATCGGTGGCAAGCCTGCTGTTCTTCAATGGCCTGGCACACATTGCCGGAACAGTCAGAGCGAAGCGATATGCGCCGGGTGTTATCTCTGGCGTTTTGCTCTACCTGCCGCTTGCGCTCTATGCCTTTTGTCTTTTCGCTGGAGCGGGACGACTGACACTTGCGGCCGGCGCAATGGCCGGCTTGCTGGGTGTGCTATATCAGGCAGTTCCAATTGGATATTTGGGATTATCAAGCATGGCGAGGCGAGCCTAACGGTACAGGGCCAGGAATGTAACGACTCGGACGATGGAGACAAGACATGCAAATCAGCCCCTTCAAGCTGGAACGATACTTTGCCCAGTATGAGTTCAAGGTCAAGTATTTGCTCAGCCCCTCTGACTGTGAAAGCCTCTCGCTGGGCGAGTTGTTACAATTAGCGAATCCGGACAGTCTGGCGCTGTGGAATGAACTGAAGCTGGGTTACACCGAGTCGCCCGGTCACCCATTGTTGAGAGCCGAGATCGCCAGGCTGTATCAACACATCGCACCCGACGACGTGATGATCGCCGCGCCTGAAGAAGCGATCTTTATTGCCATGCACACGTTGCTCAAGCCAGGCGATCACGTCATCGCCGTGTTTCCCGCTTATCAGTCGCTGTACGAAATCGCTCGCGCCATCGGCTGTGATGTGACGGCGTGGACGTTTGAGCTGGGAGCGGCTGGCTGGCGGCTGGACCTCGATCAATTGGAGCAGAGCCTCACGGACCATACGCGCTTGCTCGTTCTCAACTTTCCCCACAATCCCACCGGCTATTTGCCTTCTCGCCGTGAACTGGATGCAATGATCGAGTTCGCCCGAAAGCACCAGCTCTATGTTTTTTGCGACGAGATGTATCGGCTGTTGGAATACGATCCGTCCCGCCGGCTACCGTCCCTGTGCGATCTTTACGAGAAAGGGATTGCGCTATCGGGCCTATCCAAGGCATTTGCCCTGCCCGGCTTGCGCATCGGCTGGTTAGCCACACAAGACCGGACATTGTTGGAACACTGCCTGGCCTTCAAAGACTATACAACCATTTGCAGCAGCGCGCCGAGTGAAGTGTTGGGGATCATGGCCCTGCGAGCTAAAGACATGATCCTGGCTCGCAACCTCGGCATCATTCAAGAAAATTTAAAAGCGGCCGAACAGTTCTTTGCCGAACAAGGGGAGCGGTTCGCTTGGATCAGGCCACAAGCCGGCTCGATTGCGTTCCCCAAGTGGATGGCCGATACCCGGGTGGAGCAGTTTTGCCAGGGCGTCTTGGATCAACAGGGAGTGATGATTGTGCCGGGCAGCATCTTTGACTTTCCAGGCAATCACTTTCGGCTGGGCTTGGGCCGGAGAAATCTCGCCGAAGTGTTACAGCGGGTGAGTGACTATTTGAAAAGGGAAAACGCCTAAGCGGTGATGCTACGAAACAGCTCCGAGAAAGAAGGGAGCACACAGCATGACCCAACATTCATCAATCATCACACTCGTGAGGATCATCGGCTTTGTCCTGACGCTGATCGTCTGCTGGTGGGTGCTCAACCAGCGATTCGATCAGGTGCTGAGCATTCTCATCATCGTCGGCGGTATGTTAGCCGTATTCCCAGTCGTTTGGATCGGACGCATGATGTTAGACGCACAGCCAACAGTTGACCATACCGCTTGGATGACCACCATCGTCCATTATGCCCTGATGATCCTCCTCGGCACAGCGATTATCGAGGCAACCAAGTTCGGGCAGGTCAGGCCGGGCTGGACGATACCGCTGCCGCCCGAAATCGGCTGGGCGCTCATGGTGGTGACGGGAGTAGCCATGCTGCTGACCGTAGTGAATCTTGCTTTGCGCGGCCTGGGCGCTCCATTTGCCATTGCGCTCAGCCAGCGGTTGGCGATGGACTTGCTGTATGCCTGGACGCGCAACCCGATGGTTCTCACTTGCGTGGCATTCCTCCTTGCGGTTGGACTGTGGCTGCGATCCGTATGGTTTGTGCTGTGGGTGGTGGCCCTGGTCACACCAGCGTGGGTGATGTTCCTGAAAGCTTTCGAAGAACGCGAACTAGAGATCCGCTTTGGAGCATCGTATCTCGAATACAAAGCCAAGACGCCGATGCTATGGCCGAGAAAACCGAGAGCCTAAACACCGTAGGCCAAATCCAGTCTCGGCAGGATAAGGATATGGATGAATTTGCAATTCAAACGGACGGACTGACCAAACGCTTTGGCGAGTTTACCGCCGTAGACAGCGTAACGTTCTCTGTCCGGCCCGGCGAGATTGTCGGCTACGTGGGGCCGAATGGCTCCGGCAAGACGACGACGATTCGGATGTTGTGTGCCGTGATCTTGCCTTCGGCAGGCAGCGCGCATGTATTGGGATTGGACGTCGCTCGACAGGCCGAAAAACTGCGGCCGCAGATCGGCTATATGTCGCAAAAGTTTGCGCTGTACGACGAGCTGACCGTCCGCGAGAATCTAGAGTTCTATGCCGGCGTATACGGCGTGCGAGCCAAAGAGCGACTGCGCGAGGCGCTGGAGAGTGCCGGCGTGACCGAATTCGCTCAGATGCAGGCGGGGAAACTTTCCGGCGGCTGGAGGCAGCGGTTGGCGCTCGCCTGCGCGCTGGTGCACCGGCCCAAGCTGCTGTTCCTCGACGAGCCGACGAGCGGCGTTGACCCGGTCGCCCGCCGCGAGTTCTGGGATCGCATCTATGCGCTGGCCGAACAGGGGACGACGATTTTTATCAGCACGCACTATATGGACGAGGCGGAACACTGCGGGCGCGTGGGGTTCATGCACAGCGGCAAGCTGTTGGCGATAGACACGCCAACGGCGCTAAAGGCCTCACGTCTGCGCGGCGAAGCGTGGGACATTGCAACAGAGCGGCTGGTGGACGGCCTGGCAGTGTTGAATCAAATGGACTGCGTTCAGCAGGCCAGCATGGCGGGTGACCGGCTGCACATCATCACTGCGCCGGGGGAGTGCAGTGTGGACTTGCTCATGCGGACGCTCACGGCGCAAGGCATCACGGACGTGCAGGCGACTCCGGCAGAAGCGACGCTGGAGGATGTGTTTGTCTCGCTGGCGAGGGGATAAGGATCAAAGCTCCTAGGCCAGGGCGAAATGGGGGCCAGCCCGCGCCTGTCGGCTCTCACTCATTGGTGCTCGTCTGGTAGAGTGCGACCTAACTCTGACTCAGAAACTCACCGTGCGATACTCTGCCTGGCAGGGGGGTAACCCGCCGCAATGTCCAGTTACCTTTCGCCCGGATGCCCGACGACAGACCAAAATGAGCATGTGGCGTATTCCCATCATTACCTCGTTCATTGTCAAAGGGTGCTTTTGGCTGCATACTGTATTCGGTGCGTTCCAATTTCCTCTCGTGATATAAATGCAAGTGTGCCCCGATCAAGTAAATGGAAATTCGCTGCATACCACACATCAAAGCGGTGGTTGAGGAAAGCTAGCCGAACAATCAATGTCCGTTCAAATGAATCCTCCCGACAACGCCCTGATCCAGGCTTTTGCGGAAAAGAGTATTTGGCCGTCTTTCGGATCGCCACGTCCGCGCTTGACCAAGAGCCCCGCGCATAACCTGCCAAGTCAGTTGAGCAGCTTCGTCGGACGCGAGTGGGAGATCGCTGAAGTCAAACGCACACTTTCCGCATCGCGCCTCGTGACATTGACGGGCATGGGTGGGTGTGGCAAGACGCGCCTGGCAATACAAGTCGCGACAGGCTTGGCGGGAGACTATACTTGGGGTGTGTGGCTGGTCGAGCTGGCCGCGCTGAGGGATCCGTCGTTCGTGCCGCAAACTGTCGCCTCGTCACTCGGCATGTGCGAGCAATCGTGCTGCACGCTCGACGAGACGCTCATAGATTTTCTCCATAGCAAGCAACTGTTATTGATCCTCGATAACTGCGAGCACGTGATCGGCGCGTGCGCACAATTAGCCGAGTTCTTGCTGCAAGCTTGTCCACACCTGGTCATTCTTGCGACTAGCCGAGAGGCGCTGGGGATCACGGGCGAGCTCACTTTCCATGTTCGCCCGTTCTCGTTACCGGAGCCACGCTCTTCTCTATCGCTCGAAGCCTTGATGCAATCTGAGGCTGTGCAACTGTTCATGGATCGTGCAGTAGCGGTAAAGCCGGACTTTCAACTGACGAGCCAGAATGCGGCAGCGGTCGTGCAGCTCTGCCAGCACCTGGATGGCCTTCCGTTGGCGATCGAGTTAGCTGCCGCGCGGCTCAAAACGTTGGCGGTTGAACAGATCGCCGCTCGCTTGGATGACCGTTTCAATTTGCTCACCATGGGAAGCCGGACGGCGATGCCGCGTCACCAGACCTTGCGTGGCGCGGTAGACTGGAGTCATGAGCTGCTCACCGAAAAAGAGCAACTCTTGTTCCGGCGGTTATCGGTCTTTGCAGGCGGCTGGAGTCTTGAAGCCGCGGAGGCAATCTGCACGAACAGAGTCGGCTTTGTGTCCAATGAAGTGCTTGATCTGCTGACGCAACTCGTCAACAAATCGCTGGTCTTGGTGCAAGATCAAGATGGTCAGGCACGCTATCGTATGTTGGAGACGATACGCCAGTATGCGCGCGACCGGTTGCTCGAGTCGGGAGAATCGAACCAGATACGGGATCGCCACTTGGACTGGTTTTGCAAATGGGTCGAGGAGGCTGAACCACATTTGCAGGGCCCCGAGCAGGTCGCATGGTTCAATCGGCTGGAGGCCGATTACGACAATTTGAGGGCCGCAATGGAATGGTCGTTGGAAGATGAGAATTCAGCTGCAAACGCGAGCGCAGAAATAGGCTTGAGGTTGGCGGCATCAGAGCATTGGTTCTGGATCCTTCGCGATCATCGGAGTGAGGGCAGTGTGTGGCTGGATCGAGTGCTGGCGAGGAATCCCGCCACGTCTGCATTGGCGAAAGCGAACCGAGCGAAGGTGCTGTGTGGAGCAGGATTCCTGGCAAGTTGGAGGCGTGATCTGGAACGCGCAACCTCCCTCTCCGAAGAGAGTCTCGCCCTATTTCGGGAACTCGGCGACGAGCGCGGCATTGGACGTGCACTCTACAATCTGGCGCTGGTGGCGAATAATCAGGAAGATTACAGTCGGGGGAGAATGTTGGCGGAGGAAAGCGCAGTGCTACTCCGAAAAGTCGGGGACAAGGGCAACCTGGTCTGGTCACTCAACTCGTTGGGATATGCGGCGTTGAGGCAGAGGGATTACGAGCGGGCCGCCGATTTCTATCAAGGGGCCTTGGCGCTGAGTCGAGAAATTGGGGACATCACGAGTATCGCTTTGCTTCTCCCGGACGTAGGCCAGGTATTTCAATTTCAAGGTGAGTATGAGCGCGCCATCCCGCTACTCGAAGAAAGTTTGATCTTATTACGACAACTGAACAGCAAAACTGGTATCCCTTACACTCTGGCCCAATTAGGGCAAGTGGCGCTGCATCAAGGTGATTATGAGAAAGCAAAAGCGTGGTGTGAAGAGAGCCTGAGCCTATTACGAGAGCTGGGATACACTGAGAGTATGCACTGGCCGCTCGATCTTTTGGGAATCACGGCGTGCCGACAAGGCGAGTACGAGCGGGCGGCGACATTCTTTAGGGAAGCCTTGGCGTTGAATAAACGATTCGGTTACAGGCAGGGCATCGCCGAGAACCTGGCGGGATTGGGTGCCGTGGCAGCAGAGCAAGGCCAGTTCGAACCGGCTGTCAAGCTGTTCGGCGCGGCGGAAGCGCTGCTGGACGTGGTTGGCACCGATCTAGGACCGGCCGACCGGGAGCAATATCGCCACTGTGTCGCCGCGGTGCGCGCACAGCTCGACGAGGCAACGTTTGCCACGGCGTGGGCCGAAGGCCGGGCGATGACGCGGGAACAAGCCATTGATTACGCGTTTGGGCTTGCCGTGCCTTCTCAACAGGTGACACATTCTGCACACCCCCTCTCGCCACGCAGGGTGACCAAGCAAGAATTCGGTGGCCTGACTCCGCGCGAGCGCCAGGTGGCGGCGTTGGTGGCACAGGGCAAGTCGAACCGTGAGATTGCCGACGAATTGGTCCTGAGCGAGCGGACGGTAGAAAATCACGTGGGGAACATTCTCTCGAAACTCGGTTTCGGCTCGCGGGCGCAAATCGCTGGATGGGTGGTGGAAAAAGGCTTGGGAAAAAGTACCCTCTGAGATCTCGGTCTCTGGCAATATCCCACGCGATGGGCGTGGCAGGGTTATTCGCATACGGGCGCATTGAATGCGCCCGTATTTTTTCCCCAACGACTCGCGACTGAGTACTTTAGGTACTGCGACTCAACGAATCTGAGTACTGCGGGCGCAAAAGCCGAGTGTTTTCCACGATGTTAGGTTGACGCGTTTGTAGTTTAATAATGGCAACGATGACACGATCTTGAGCGGAATCAAGATCAATGACCCTGAATGGAAAACCGGATAGGAGGTTAGCAATGAATCCAGAAATCTCTCTCATGTTGAGAATAGAAAAAGAAATGCAAGATCGGCGTCCGGTGTACATGCCGCGCAGGAACGAACCAGAAAACGTAGAACCAGCACGCCAACTCGAGCGAAACAATCTCGTCAAAAGGATCTTTGACTTGATCCGCCGTCAGCAGCCTTGTGAATGTTCCTGATGCAGCACATCGAACTGCGCGCGGGTTAGCCCGCGCCGCCGAAGGGTGTGTTCGTCTCGCTGGCGAGGGGATGATCCACCATTGGGCGGTATCAGACCTTCGAGGTTTCCCAAACCTCGAAGGTCTTTTATTTGCCCGCTTTTCGCCTGGGACAAAGGATGTCTATGATCTCGCCCTTGTAAAAGACGATCCTATGGGGCGTGCACCTGCAGGTCGGTAAACTCGGCCTGCGCCTCATCCTGCTTGCTCCTCACATCCACCCCCAGTCCGATCTCACCGGGGGCCATGTCCTCGGTCAACTGCCATACCACCTGGTCATTAATCAGAAAGACGAAATTGGAGCCGATAGCCCGGACCGCGATCCGGTTCGCCTGGCCGGACTGGGTACGGATGGCCGGGGCGCTCTGCGTAATGTCTTGATAGATGCCGGTGTGATAAACCACGAGCATCCGAAACTTGCCATTGTTCTGGAGGCCAAAGAAACCATAGTCGTCGTTCACATGGCGGAACACAAGCCCATAAGCATAACTGCCGGCGGAGTCGCTGTCGTCGCTATCTCGGATGAATCGCAAGCTCACCGCTGCGGAAAAATCGGTGAGCGCCTTGCCGCCGGTGGGAAGCAGGTTCCAATACGAGTTGCCGTGCTTGGGATTGAGTGTACAGAGATATTTTCCATTCGTTATGGTCGTGGTGATGAGGATGGACTCGTCCTGCTGGATCCCCGTGGGCCAGCCATGGCGATTGTCGGTGAACGATTCAACGAAGAGGGGCGGCCAAGGCGCTTGAGTGGCAAGGATGGACGCGCTGAGTACAGCGCCGCCATCGCCTTGGGCTTTAGCCGTGGTGGTGACCTTTTGGATGGCCTGTGCCGTCGCTTGGGCCTCTGCGGTGGCCGTTGCGTTCTGGCTGGTGGCGGTGGACTGCGCGTCGCGGTTGGCTTGCTGTGTGGCCTGTGTGGCGGCCCTCGCAGTCGCAGTTACCTGGATTACACTCGGCGTGGGCACGGGCGTGGGCTGAGCCAACTCGACCGTCGAGCCGTCGTCCACAAACACCGTTGCGTCCAGAATCCAAGTCCCTTCGTTGAACAGGGCCGCGCCTTTCGAGTCGGACATGACCACGATGCGGCCGCTCGCCCGCGAGCCGTGGATGGGAATTTGATAGTTGGCGCTGCACGAACTCGCGCCACACGAAAGTTCTCCGCCGATGGGCCACCAACTCGGTTCGACCGGCTCGCCGAGGGATTCGACGACGGCGGGATTGGAGCGGGCAGCATCCAACGCTTGCCGGTAAGAGCCGGACAGTCGGAAGGGCAGGCCGAACACCATCGCCAACACAAAGCCGATGATACCGATCGCCACGAGGAGGCCGATTCCGGTCGAGACACAGCCGGTTGACTTGCGCCGGGCCTGGGCCGCCGTAGCGGGTTGGCCCAGGCCGGCCTCCATCGCCTCCACGGCTTCCTTGGCTTCTTTCAGCCCCACGCCCGAGATCTGGCGGTAAAGCTTGATGGCCTCGATCTTTTGACCGGCGCGCAACAACTGCACCACCTCGGCGAGGCGCGTGGCCTGATCCACACTGGCTGCGCTCGCTACGCTCGGAGGCGACACTGAAACGCGGGTCATGACCAAGGGCTGACCGGCCTCTAGTTTTTCCACGGCGTCCTTGGCCTCTTTCAGCCCCACGCCAAATAATTCGCGATAGAGCTTGATGGCTTGAATTTTCTGGCCGCTGTGCACCCGCCGTTCGAGTTCAGCCAGCTTGTCAGGGGATAACGCGCTCAAGTCAAACGCAGGCGCGAAGGGGACGGAGGGCGGCGCAGCTTGAGCACGCAGTTCCTCCGGCACGATCACGTCGGAGCCACAGAACTGGCAAGTGACGTTGGGCTTGGAGCCGCCTTCGTAACTGAGGCTCGCGCCGCAAGAGGGGCACTGGAAAACTTTAATTCCCGGCATCGTTCAAGCATCCTTTCGGGCAAGTCGGCCCGTTTTGCGAATGTCCATCATCTCGCCCTTTCTCAGAGGCTGCCTGAAAAGTCGGTTTCCGTAGCTCCGCACCCCTGTGCGGAGCGGGCGACATGGCGCGAAGCGTGTCGCCCTACTTTTCAGACAGCCTCTCACACGTACAACATCTGACATTCATCATGGAGGATGTTTCCAATGACTTCAACGGAACGAGGGGACTGGGCGACTAGTTCATTCGCACTGATTTGAATTCGAGATCGGCCCAATTGGGCTGTCTCTTGAATCGAGATTCCATACACGAGGGTCGTGACGTTGGCCCAGACCGCCAGCGACGCGCACATGGGGCAAGGCTCGCACGTAGAGAATAGAATGGCCCCGCATAAATCCGTGTCCTTCTTGGTCTTGACCGCTTGGCGGATGGCATTCATCTCGGCATGTAAACTCGGGTCGTGTTCGGTGATCGCCGTGTCATGAGCCTGGCCGATGATCTGATTATCAAAGACCACCACAGCGCCGTACCCTTTGTTCCCCTCAGACCGGGAGAGTTGCGCTTCCCGAATGGCAACCCTCATATACGCGGCAAAATCGGTTCGGACGATCTTTTCTTTGCAGCCGTCCGCGTGAGGCCGGATGTCTTCATACGAACGATGAAAGCGCAATTGCGGATTAAGCCTGGAGAGAAACGCCTGGGTCGCTTTTTCGTTCACGGGGCGGCACACCTTGCGGGTGTCCAATCCGAGCGCGATACAGGCTTCCAGAAGCGAGCAGCGATTGCGGGATAACCAGACGATTTCATCGGGCGATTCCGAGACGACCGGCAGCTCGCTCCGTTCGAGCTGCATGTTCTCAAAGAACAACAGCTCGTAGGCTTCTCTCGGAGTGAATTTGTCATAGCCGGGTTTCTCCGGCAAGGTACGATCCAGCCAGGCCATCCTCTTTTGGGTGATGTCCGAGGCGATGGCGTGGAAGCTTGCATGTTGCAGTTGTTCTATTGTGCGTTGCACCCTTTCTTCAAATGCAGGCATTGTCTGATTCCAGTCGAGTCGCCACAGCGCGCCTTTTTCTTGCGGCTCATCGCTTTGATTCCGCGGGTGGTGTTTCAAAGAAATGCGACTGATGACCGCAGTCGCATTCGTAGGAGGAAGGGTAGATTTCTTTGGGCACAGGCGTGGGATGATGTTGATAGGCGGCCTTATCGAGATAGGCCAAGTTGCGTCCTGACCTGCGCCGCTTTGAGCGTTTCAGTCTGCTTGCCTCGCTCGTCCAACAGTTTCATCAGCTTTTTATTTTGGCGCGTCAGCTCAATCTCTCGATTAAAGTCGTCAATCTCTGCCAGGACAAACTCGTGACCATCGGGAGAACGTAAAATCAATCCGCCTCGTTTGGCCCGCTTGAGCAAAGCAACGAGTGTTCTTGTTCGTGTGGAGACTGTTACCGTCTTCATTGACCGTACGAGGTCTTGCGAGACTTGTTACAATGCGCGCCGGATGCGCTCCAATGTCTGCTGCGCCATGTCCAACGCTTCGCGCGCATCATGCACTCCGGGCAGGCCGTCGGGCAACGTACCTGGCAGCGCATCCGGGTAGCGCGTGGGAATATAGAACCGGTCGAGCAAGCCAAGCGTGCCGCTCAAGTCATTCAACAGTTCGGGCGGGAGCAGCGCCAAAAGATCGGCCATGCGATGCGTTCTGGGCGGCGCTTGTCCCTGTTGTTCCAGCCACCCTTTGATGGCTTTTTCCACGCACTGCTGCGAATGAAAGCACACCTGGTTATAGATGCCTTCTTCGAGCGCCAGTTCGGCCATCCGCAAATCCTGGCGCGCAAATGTCAGCCAGCGTTCAACCGCTTCGTTCATAGATCACCTTGCCCTTGGCTAGAATCTCTTGCCGCAAAAAGGCGCGCTCGCGGCAGAGCTGGTCGAACTCTTGCGGCGTGTACACCAGCACATCCGCCCCCACACGCGGCTTGAGCAGTTCGAGCACCTGGCGCGTGCGATCCAGGAACGGCGCGGTCGTCTCTTTGACGATCACCATGTCCAGGTCGGACCACTCACCGATCTGTCCGGTGCAAAAAGATCCGAACAAGATGATCTTGTCTGGCTGTTCGTGCGCGACGAGTAGCGGCAGCCAGCGAGTCAGTTCGCGCTCCAAAAGCGCGCGACGCGCTTGAACGCGGAGAGTGTCTTGCTGATCCAAAACTGTATTCATGGTTTGACCGATTGATTGATTCAGGCAATCCGTTGCGGCGTTACTATTCTAGCACAAATGGCGGTCTTTGGGTTGGCTCACTGCCCGCTTTTTGTGACTGTTTGCTTGGGCTTCACGGATGGTGTTTTCAAAGAAATGCGACCGATGACCACAGTCGCACAGATAGGAGGAAGGGAATATCTCTTTGGGCACGGGTTGTAAGTCGCTATAGCATCGGGGTCTGGGCAAAGACCAGCACGTCACTAAACTCGTCGGGATGGAGTTCCTCGTACTCTTTCTGAGGCACCTTCACGTACCGCCACTCTTGGCTGGTCAGCCGCGTTGCGTTCTCGCACCACAGAGTTGCGGCGCGGTCTTTGTTGGCAACGTCTACGTCTTCACGCCCTTTGGTTTCGATGAGGTAATTCACCCCATTCGACGCGATGGCGACAAAATCGGGCTCATAGTAACGCAGATTGTTGGTTGCGTCCGTGTACTCGATGACAAAGCCAAATTGCTCTGGCAATTTTGAAAAGGCCGTAATGTCAGGCGCGTCTTCCAAAAAGTCGGCAAACGCCTGCTCGAACTTGTTCGCGCACGGCACAAGATTGAACACGGTCTTGGCGGCCTTGACCGTCGGGCGCGAGTAGGGGAACGGCGGCGTCTCGGACAGTTTGCGCCCCGCGCTCAACAGGTGCGGCTCTAGCTCTTGCACGACAAGTGGACGCAATGCCTTGACGAAGGTTTGCACGGCGACGTATTGGGCAACGTTGGTAGCGATGGCCTTGAGAATGACGGGGTCATCCAAATTCACCGGCTCACCAAAGGCGCGGGTCTGCAAGAACTCGCGCACCTTGGGCACCAGCACGGCGAATTGCGCAGGCAGCTTGACGTCTTGGGCGATGCGCTTGGCGTAATAGGCAATGACCTCTTGAGAGGTTTGCACTTCGGGCAACTGGTAATCGCGCTCAATCAGTTTTTCGAGTGTGAGCAAGTCATACCCTTCGTAGTGAAAGGTCTTGGCCGTCGCATCGCTGTCTTTGCGTGGAAGCTTGGGGCACGACATAGCCGAAACATCCAACGCAGCGATTTCTTCGGCGAGCGTTTTTTTGCGCGCCAGGATGGGACTGAGCGTGGGCAGCGTGATGTCCTTGTCCAGCTTGTCCAGGTCAGGCGCGATGGTGACGATGACGAGTTTATCTTTGCCGACCTCAAACGTGCCGAAGGCAATGTCTTCTTCTTTTTCCAGTTGCTCGACAAACTCGATAAAGGCTTTGTTGCCAATCACATCTACACGCTCGGTATAGTCGGTTGCCAGGTCGCGGAACATTAAGCGCAGGCCACGCCCGATGGTTTGCTCGGGCAGGATGTTGGCTTTTGATGTATAGGGGCGCAGGCCGACGACGACGGTGACATTCTCCACGTCCCACCCTTCGCGCAACATCAACACACTGACAATCGCATTAATCGGACTTTCGGCAAGGTCAACTTCATTTGCAGCTTTGCGCGCCTTGTCCAAGTCTTTTTTGGAGACCTCGCCCGAACGGTCGGTGTGAATGATGAGCAATTTGTCGCCGCCGAACTCGGACGGGTATTTTGTTCGCAAATACTCGCCTGCGTCGTCCGCGTCGGTGGTGTCATTCATCATGACAAACAAGACGGGTTTCTTTTTGAGTGGATCAAGTTGCTCGCGATATTCGCGCCAGCGTTCGACGCCTGCCGTCAAGTACGCCTTGTAGCGCGTGCTGGCGACGGACGATTTGGCTTCCTGGATTCCCGTCGCAACGCCTTTCATCGGACGTTTGACGATATGGTCAATGATGGCTTGCTTGAGCGGATAATCGTACACCGTCCAGGTAAAAAGCGCGCCCTTGCTATAGCGCGGCGTCGCGGTAAAATCGAGTTGAGCGCAAACTCCACTGGTGTCACCCTGAGCCACTTCACGGCGAAGGGTCTCTGTCCCACGGGGCTGAGATTCTTCGGCCCTTCGGGCCTCAGAATGACAATCAGCGTGCAAGTGGCGGATGACCTTGTTCCATTCGCTTTCTTCGTCGTGAGTGTGGTGCGCTTCGTCGTTAATCGCCATGACGGGCGTACCGCGCGCGACGATGCGCTGGTCGAAATCTTCCACTTCGATGTTTTGCGCGGGCGGCTTGTGTCCCAGCACAGCAGTCATGACATCGGGTTCGTCGTCATTGTTATCAGTCTCACGTTCATAGAATTGCTGGATGTTGGTGACATACAACGCGCCCTGCGCGCTGGCGCGTTCGGGGTCGCCGCGCATATAGCAATCGAAATCCCAAAAGATTACGAGTTCGGGCGGAATCACCGGGTCAGTCCGAAAGATTTTGCCGTTTACGAAATCTTTACGCAGTCGCTCAAAGACGATGACGTTGGGCGCAATCAGCAAAAAGGTCTTGGCGTAATCGTCGCGCGGCTCGGCCACGGCATTAAAGTATTGCCACGCGATGGCGAGCGCCATCACTTTGGTTTTGCCGCTGCCCGTCGCCATCTTGACGCAATAGCGCGCGAAATCATCGTATTGTAAAAGGCGCAAATCCTGGTTCGAGCCGGCGTATGTTTCCACCAAGTCTTTGTGGCGGCGGACGCCTGCGACTTCGTAAAGGTAGATGAGCGTTTCGATGGCGACACGCTGCGCGTCAAAATAGAAAAAGGCGCGGCCATTGGGCAGGCGGTGGCCGGTCTTGAACCAGTAGTTGAGCAGGATGCGCGTCGTTTCGGTGACGCCTTTGTAGCCCGACGCGCGCCAATCGTTCACGGCTTCTTTGATAGTGGGAACGCAAGGCGCGGTTTTGACTTGCGGCTCTAACAGGCTCAATTGCGATTTGGATTGTTTGTGGCGTGGCATGGGTATTTCCTCGGAAGGATGAAAAATCAGAGGCGTTGCCGTTCTCTGACGCAGTTGACCAGATTGCGGACAAATTCGTCAAAGTGGGGGCATTTCTGGCGCAGCACTGGCAGGCGAATCGCCTCGGCCAACTCGTCCGCGAACGAGGCAAACGACACCTCTCGCCCGGCCGTCAATGTGCGGACGATGCGGTTGAGTGTGCTTTTGGGCATTGGGTCGTGCTCAGGCGACGGAAACTTCACGCTGGCCCGGTCGCCATCAAACACCGAAAACACGGCTGCTTCGTCGGCCAGCAGCCACGCTTCAAGCGACCGCACCGCGAGTCCTTCGGCGATGCACACCGCCACGCCCAACTCGGCGCAGCGCTGTTTGGCCTCGCGCAGCAATCTCAATCGCTCGTTGATCTGGGTCGCGTCCGTATCCACCACCGCCACCACGACGTCCACGCCGTCATCGCGCAACTGCCGGGCAAAAGTGGGCAACTCTCGAATAAAGCCATGTCCACGTTTGCTGGGGCGCAACACAGACGCCTGGGCAAGCGCCGTCTCTGGAAAACTTTCCAAGACCACTCGCCGCGCCAGGCAAGGGATGACGGGATAATCGCTGTTGCCTTCCAGTGCAAAGCCGAGCTTAAGCATTGGCATCGAGACTCCCTTGAGACCAGAGTTCGCCAAGTGTCTGCTCTCCGCTCTCCAAGATACTTTTGAGAGTCGGGCGGCCCGTGAACAGATCTTGCCCCACCGAGGTAAAGGTTGTCTGGCCTTTGTCTTTGAGTGAAGCGATGAGCATTTCGAAAGGGTTGAGCAAATCCACCAGGTAGGGCGAGTGAGAATTGACCAATACTTGCGAACGATGCCCTTCCTCCGACCCGCGCTCACTGATGCCTCGCAGGGTATCTACGATAAAGGGCAGCCGTCCTGGATGCACCCCATTCTCCGGCTCTTCAAAGCACACCAGGCCCGGCGGCTGAGGAGCGTAAGCCAACGCCAGCAGTGCCAGGAAACGCAGTGTGCCATCCGAAAGGACGCGGGCTGTAAACTCACGTGCATCGTCACGCACCACGGCGAGCAAGCGCCGCCGATCGCCAGTATCCAGAACGTGGATACCACGCGCCTCTGGGATGCCCCGGCGTAGTGCCCGCTCGGCCGATTTGAACCGCTCCGGTTCCCGACTAGCGAGTGTGTCGTAAAAGCCCGATAGCCCCCGCCCGCTTGTCTCCAATTCCAAAATATCCATGGCGGGCGAAGGCTCGCGCAATGCCTCTGGCTCAAAGTGAAAGAAACGCCACGAACTCAACTCGCGGGCCAACGCTACGACGTGAGGATACAACTCGGCGTCGTCTATCATGGTTAGGACGGATCGAGCCGACGGAGAAGGAAAGTGGCGTGACCGGCCAGATTTGGCTGCGTCGCGGTTGACCGAGACCCGGTTTTTCTCATCCTTGTCCATCGTGATAAAGGCGCGGGGTTTGTTGGCGGTGGGAGTGTGCCCCTTGAGCTTTTCAGTCTGGACTTGGAGCACGCCCTTGCGAAACACGACTTCCAGCTCATAGTGCAAAAACGGGTCGGGCAGATCTTTGTCTGACGTGAACGGGTGCGGCGTACCGGTCAGGTCAAAGTCGCACGTGATGCTCAATCGCGGCTGCTGTTCAGAAAAGAATGACTCGACCGGGTCTCCACGGTGGCGTTCCGGCTTGAATGCGCCGGCGGCCGGCATTTGTCCCAGGTTCGAAAGCAGCCGCAGCGCGTCGAACAGGTTGCTTTTGCCGGTGTTGTTGCGCCCCACAATCACGGTGAAGGGAGAAAAATGCGCGGTCGAGCCTTGCAGACTCTTGTAGCCAGAGATAGTCACTTGGTTCAACATTACCTCACCTCCACCTTTAACGTCTTGGTCGTATCGTTCCCCAGAATGTCAATCACCTTGACGACGACGGTGTATTCGCCGGGGGCGTCGTAGGTGTGCGTGACGGTTTTTTGCAAGTCACCGCTCTTGCGCGTGCGATAGGTCTGCCATTCGTTGTGGAACGTGTCGCCCTTGTTGTCCCAGTCCACGGCCCAATAATCAATCCATTGCGACCAGTGCTTGATGGCGCGGCTCACCTCTTCCGGCACGTCGTCGGGCGGGATGACGAAATCGGTCAGCGTCAACGTGACATCGCGCTTTGATTTTTTCACGCCCACCGAGAGCGCCGCCAGTTCAAAGAAGCGAACGTCGCCTTGCTCGACGGCTTTCTTATCCAGCACTTCGCGCGGGATGCGCATAAAGCGGACGTTGATGTTGGCTTGCGCGGCCTGCTGCTTGGCGACCTCGTTCAGCTCGAACGCAAAATCCCAACCCAGCACATCTACGCCGTTCGTCGAGGGCGCGTCCTTGCCGGTGCCAACCGCGCGCTTGAACTCGGTGACGATAGCCGTCACGTCGCCCGTGGAGACGGGCGCATCCACCGCGCCGACGTGTACCATCCGCCCGCCTTTGAGGCCGTGCAGCCAGGTGTGGCTGGTGATGGGGCGCGCGTTGTACAGTTTGAGGATGAATTGGCGATACGCTTGTTGGGCGACTGCCTGTTCGCCAAACTCGGCAGCTTGCCACGCCTGCCGTTCATACTTGCCGAGGTTTTGGACGACGAACGGGCGCACGTTGTCAATCGAAAGCAGACGCTTGCGCGTGGTGTGAATGGCAAAGCGGCCCAGGTCGCACGCGATCCAGCGGCGATTGAGTTTTTCTGCGACGGCAGCGGTGGTGCCGCTGCCGCAAAAGCAATCCAGCACCAGGTCGTTTTCATTGGACGAGGCTTGTATGATGCGCTCAAGCAGGGCTTCGGGTTTTTGGGTGGGATAGTCCGTGCGCTCTGCCGCCTGTGAGTTTACAGGAGCAATGTCTATCCAAATATCATCTACCTGCTCGCGTTGAGTCTCATCATAGTACTGCCGCTTGCGCGGTGTGCCGGTAGACGTGAATTCAATCAGTCCATTTTTCAATGCTTCGTCAATACGTTCTTGCGACCAAATCCAGTGCATCCCTGCTGGCGGTGCAAGCACCTTCTTGGCAAACTTACGCGATGGCCCTTGTCCCTTTTGCACAAGGCTGACTAATTGATACCGACGGCCTTGTTCATCAACTTTGTCAAACTTGTTGATGTACTCTGGCTCATGCTCTCTGAACTGAGGATTGAAAGCTAACTGGCTACTTTTTGAGTAGAAGAAAATCAAGTCTTGTACGTTGCCAAAACTAAGGCTCTGGTGTTTTACAGCCCGGATCTTTTGCCAGCAAATAGCATTTCTGAAGTTGTCTAGGCCAAACACTTCGTCAAGAACACTCTTGGCATATGTGCCAACGTGCCAATCCAGATGCACATAGATGCTCCCGTCCTCCGCGAGCAACTCGCGCAACAGCACCACCGTCTCGTAAAACCACTGCAAGTAGGAATCCAGCCCGCGTCCCCAGGTGTCGCGGTAAGCCTTCATCTCAATCACGCTCGGCTCTTTGACGAACGTCGTCGTCTCGTCCTCGTCACCCCCACCCCAGCCCTCCCCCGTCTCGACAAGGGAGGGAGAAGCGGGAATCGTGGCGGTGAAAGAAAAATCCGCGCCCACGTTGAACGGCGGGTCAATGTAAATCAGGTTCACCTGGCCCGCAAATTCATCCAGGAGCGAGGGCAGGACGTATTTCTTGTCGCCCCAAATCAAACGGTTGCGCCAATCCAGGTCGCGCCCCGCGCTAAAGAGATCAAGCGCGTGCTGGCGTTGTTGCGCGGATTCGTTCACGGTCTCGATGGTTTGAAACGGCAGCGCAACGCGCAGCGGCGCGACACGCTTGCCGTCCTGGTCATACTTGCCGTCCCAAATGAGTTCGGTCATGGCTACTCCTCAGGCTGAACTGTGGGAAAATCGCTCGGTCAGGTCGGTAGTGCCGGTGCGGCATCGCCGGGAAGGCGACACAAAGGATTGTATGCCCCGCGCGATGAAAAGTCAAACACAAACGCGGCCCAGATCAGAGCCGCGTTTATCGTGTGTGCCTCCCTTGGGGCGGCGGGTCAAGCTGCGGGGCAAACTGTCAGAGGCCCAGTTCGGCCTTGACCTCGTCCAACGGAATGGTTTTGCCACTTGTGCGCCGTTCGGACAAAAGCTCCATCAGCTTTTTATTCTGAGTAATGTCCTCGTCTACCTCAAAGCCTTCCCAGTCCTCCAACGACGCCAAGACAAAGCGATGCCCGTCGCTGGATTCCAGAATCAAGCTTTTACGGCGCGCTTTTTTCAATAGGTCGTTCAATGTCTTGGCTCTTGCCGACACAGGAATGGTTCTCATATCATCTTTGGCTTCGGGTGTGAACTCGATCTCAAACATTGATGTCTGGCTCTTGCCATGATGGATAGCCCATGCACCGGAGATTGTATTCCCCGCGCGCTGAAAAGTCAAACAGTATGGCGCGCCATGTCGCGCGCCATCATAAGATCGGACCGAGTACCCCCTCGTGCGCGGCGCGCGAAAGGGCATCGGCGCGCCAACTTTTTGCAGGTTACTTGAACTGCCGGTAATAAGCCTCCACGGTCTCGTAATCAACGGTAGCATCAGGCGTCAGGCCGGCGCGCTTGTAAAGTCCGGCGCGACCGCGCATATCGGCCAGGAGCACAGCGCGAGCGTGGACAGCCACCGCCTCGGCGACTTCTACGGGAACCACCACGATGCCGTCGTCGTCGCAACCCACCATGTCGCCTGGCCGCACTTGGACGCCGCCGCACCCAATCTTGGTTTGCAGTTCCGCTACCTCGATCCTACCGGGAATGATGGTGCGGCCTCGGGCGCGGGCGCACACGGGCGTTTTCTGCAACGTGATTTCGGCGGTATCCCGGCAATAGCCGTTGGTAATGATGCCGACGGCCCCCTCGGCGATAACACCCAGCGAGTTGGCCGATCCCCAAAAGCCCACTTCCCCGCTGCTGCCGGCATCGGTCACCACCACGTGCCCCGCTCGGATTTGCCCTCCATAATTGATATTCCCCACTTGCTCGAACCAAATATCGTGCGCTTTCACGATCTCTTCCGTCGTGTTCAACTTCCACATCGGTCGATTCGCCGGCACACACCGGATGGTGAACGCCACGCCCCAGAATCTCATGCCCAGCCACAAGGGGTGTATTTCGGCGTCCATGAGGCCGAAGTTAAAATAGCCGATGCCGTCCATCGCGTCACAGACATCTGCCACACGCAGGTACTTGAAGAGTTTGATCAACTCGAAGGAGTTGATGTTCGGCTCGTTCTCAGGGGAAACCATCATCAAAACCCCTCACTCTCTGTTATTTTCGGGAGTAGTTTGAACTGAACGTGCGCGCGCTGGAATCCAGGCTATCAATCGCCGGGAAGGCGACGCAAAGGATTGCGTGCCCCGCGCGCTGAAAAGTCAAACAGAAACGCGGCCCCGGTTGCACATCAGGTGAATTCTATCTCACGGGTAGGCCGCAACTCGATCTTTGCTTTGCTTAGCTTTTGATTCCATTCCTCGACGAGCTTGGCCGCCTGTTTGCTAAAGTTACTGTGGCCGTCCTGGGCCAGAATCACCCTGTACCCCAACTCTTTAGCGCCCAAGCAAGTCGCTTTGACACAACCGTGGGTGACCAGGCCGGTTACCACCAGGCTCCCAATGTTCCTCACTTTTAATTCCTGGCCCAAGTGGGTGTCTTCAAATGCGTTGCCATGCTGCTTGTGAACGATGTGATCCGTGTCCAGCGGATGCAGATCGGGGTGCAACTGCCATTCGTCTGACCCTTTCGCCAGTGCCCGTTTGTCCGAATGTTGCACATAGAACACGGGCGCGCCCGCGCGATGAGCACGGTCAACGAGTGCGCCGATGTTCTTGAGGAGCTCGCCGGCCTTGTAGATGGGTGTGGACTTGGCAAACAGTCCCTGTTGAACATCAATGATCAGCAAGGCAGTACCCCTCTGATCCTCAACCGCCGGTTGTTCGCTTGTTCGAGTCTTCATGTGGAATCCTCCTATCGTGACAAAGAATATGCGATCATGGGACAATCGTCGAGGCAGTTCGCGCGGTGCAACAGCACAGCGTCGCCAGGAGAGCGACGTGGAAAATTGTATTCCCCGCGTGGGAAAAGTCAAACTCGCTGGGTCAGGCCGGTTGTGTGGGTTGGGCAGGGGTTACTGGAGAAACCCAAATAGGCGCTTTTTGGCGCGCTTGGGACTGGCTTTTTCGATTGCCTTCTGTACTTGTTCACAGAATTTCTGTGCCGCCGGTTCCGGCCCCATACCGATGTACCCTCGAACTCGCCCTTTGGAATCTCCGATATAGCCAGACACTTCCATGCCAGTATCTTTCACGAGCCTGGAAGCAAAGGCCCTGACCTGAACATCTTGCAGTTTTGCCGAGGAAACCACAATGCCGGATTGATCTCCATTGCGCGCCCAGATCAGCCACTGAGGAGTGACGAGCATCCCCGTGTACAGGATTGTATCGGGATCGTCTCCCAACAGGGCCGCCAGCGCTCCCGCGCGTTCCTTCTCCGAGGTGGTTTCACAGCACATCAGTACGTCCCCTTCGACGTCGCCCAGTTCACGATGATTTTGGGCATATTCACGAATGGCTCGCACCAGCTCCGGCCGCAATTGACCAAAGGAACATTCTCTTGTGAAGCGGATATAGGCACTCATTACATTTTCTTTCCAACGCCCGATGCCGTCATCTGGGTGGGCGCGCGGAGCACATGCACGGCGGCGCTTTGGCGATATCTGCATTGTGCTGGCGTGTGGTCTGGCTCAGTCGGTGGCGCCGGTACGGCGTCGCCAGGAAGATGACGATGAAAATTGTAATCCCCGCGTGATGAAAAGTCAAACAGGCACGCGGCCCTGCGGCCCTTGCCCAGGTTTCGGCAAATCACAGATTCCCACCTACGCAAGCGCCGCGTTACGGCGTTGACCTATTCGTAAACAGGGCCGCACGACAAGCAAAAAGGTCTTCGTAATCGTCGCGCGGCTCGGCCACGGCAAAGTATTGCCACGCGATGGCGAGCGCCGCGCACAGCTAATTATATCTCCCTTGTCCAACATTTCAAATCGTACCACGGCAAAAGCGATAGGATCCTCTTTCCCGCGCATGGACCGGCCAGGTTCTCCACAATGGCTGAGAGCGCCGTTGATCGCGATGCGCGCGCACGATCACGGACATGAAGCAGCCGTCGTCGGGCGCGTGGTGGCGGAGCATTGCGGCCTAGTCACGGCGCGCGCCGGCATCGGCGGAACCTGCATGGCGGATGTGCCGGCATGCCGGTCTATGTGACCCGTCCCATGTTCAGATCTTGTCCCCAACACGAAACGCTCTCACTTGGCTAGCCACATAGATTGGGCTATACTTGTTGGCATACATCATTTGGCCCGGTATTCCTCACGCCCGATCCGCCCGAAACGGGATTCACACTGCCAGGAGTGTGTGACATGGAACGAACGATGGACGATGTCGTCGAAACGCTGCGCAAGGCCAGGGACCGTGGCAAGCAGTGCTCGCTGCTGATCGGGGCCGGTTGTTCCGTCAAGGCAGGCATTCCAACTGCGGCTGGGTTTGTCGAGGTCATTCAGAAAGAATACCCTCGCGCCTATGCAAGGGCGGCGGAAAAGACGTACTCCAAATGCATGGCAGAACTATCGGCCAGCGAACAGCATGACCTGATTGCCTGCTACGTTGACCAGGCCAAGATCAACTGGGCGCACATTGCGATCGCACAGCTCATCAAGAATGGCTTTGTTGATCGAATCCTGACCACCAATTTCGATCTCCTCGTAGTGCGAGCGTGCGCGTTAGTGGGCATGTTCCCTGCCGTCTATGATTTTGCCGCATCTCAGGCCTTTAGCCCGGCCGATATTCCCGGTCAGGCTGTTTTCTACCTCCACGGTCAACGGACGGGTTTTATCCTCATCAACACGGAAGATCAGTTCAAAAAACATTCCGCACTCTTGGCTCCTGTCTTTGAAGATGCGGGCCGCGGACGGGTTTGGCTTGTGGTCGGCTACAGCGGGGAAAATGATCCGGTCTTTGACCACCTGGCCAATGTCCATCGGTTCGACAACAACCTGTACTGGATTGGCTATCGAGATGCCGAGCCTGCTCCGCACGTCCGAGATCGTCTGCTAGTGGATGGCAAGTGTGCCTTTTACGTGCGGGGATTCGACGCGGACACATTCTTTACCACCCTGGCCAGCAAACTCGAATGCTTCCCGCCCGAGCTGGTCCGCAAGCCATTTTCGCATCTGGATAGCTTGCTAGAGATGGTGACGCCTTATACCCTTCCCAATCTCGATAACCAGGTGGATGCGCTCACCTATGCGCGCAAGTTGATCCGAACTACGATTGAGGAAAAGGAGTATGCCTTTGCAGATACGCTTGCGGCACAGTCTGATCTTTTGGCAGAAGACTATGACAAGGTTATTGCCCTGAGAGCCAAGTACGAAGGGGAAGTGCCGCCAGACTTGGCCGATGCTATGTCTTGGGCGTATGTCATGCGGGGCAATGCACATTATGAACAAGCCGGGACCAAGACGGGCGAGAAAGCGGATCGGCTGTGGGCGCTGGCGAGCGACAAGTACGCGGCGGCCTTGCAGATCAAGCCGGACAAGCACGAGGCGCTCAACAACTGGGGCAGTGCGCTCGCTGACCAGGCGTGCACCAAGACGGGCGAGGAAGCGGATCGGCTGTGGGCGCTGGCGGGCGACAAGTACGCGGCAGCCTTGCAGATCAAGCCGGACGACTATGATACCCTCTA
>Ga0315279_10001329_pt1 | contig 41617 bp, 35 predicted proteins | sample YL17G06_20_MG_FD_203694 | JGI IMG/M metagenome (GOLD analysis project Ga0315279, IMG submission 203694) | Sediment microbial communities from Yellowstone Lake, YNP, Wyoming, USA - YL17G06_20 | ecosystem: Environmental > Aquatic > Freshwater > Lake > Sediment | place: USA: Wyoming | collected...
AGCTTGCTCGTGTTACCGAGGAGAGCTTCATTGATTGCTGGACAGCAGCCTTGTCAAGCTCCGCAAGGGCGCTCCTTTGGAAAGAACCAGACGTGATTCTTTTCTCCACAGGCGCTCCGAGCAGCTTTTCGAATGGAGTCCTGCGCACAAGATTCACTCCAAGAAACATGGCGACAAGGACCGAAAGAATCCTGTCATTCTTCGACGAGAAGAAGATTCCCATGACATGGTATGTCGAACCTTCCAGCACGCCGTTAGATCTGAGTGGCTACCTCCAGAGGCGGGGGTTGGAGCCCGGGTGGGAGATACCAGGAATGGCAATAGACTTGGGTGACGTGAAGCACGAACCTCTGCCCTTGGAACTTGATATCCAGCCTGTCGAGAACATGGAGACTTTGAGGGTTTGTGCAGACACGGCCGCATATGCGTTTGGAGGAGAAGAGGGGGCCCGTAACTGGCGTCGTGCTGATGTCTACATGGCTTTCGGAATCAGCTCTACGAAACGATGGTTTCTTGGGTACTTGGACAGAAGACCAGTGGCGGTTTCGTTCTTGGTTTTGCGTGGAGGACTAGCTGTGTTGTGGATTGTTGCGACATTGGAGGAAGTCCGAGGTTGAGGAATCGAGACGACAATGAGCCGTCAAGCCCTCTTGATGGCCAAGAACATGGGCTACGATTTTGTCGTAATACACGCAAGTGAGAAAGGGTTGCCTGTGTACAAGGAGCTCGGATTCAAGGAGTACTGCAAGATTAAGACCTACACTTGGTCGCCAAGCTAGACTCCTTTTTCTGAAATCAATCAAATGCTCTAGAGGCTCTCCAATCCTCTGAATGCACCTAGTTAGGATGATACCTAGGCGAAGGCCCTTTGGATCTATGATCAGGAAATCGGGCTCTAGTGACCTCATCCGTGTGGGCACATCCCACATGCTCTAGTCATGATCCTCTCGGCTGAAGACGGCCCGCTCGCCTTTCCTCCCTCTATGTTGAAGAGGTCCTTGCGGCTTCTTCCTAGTCTCATCCTTCTACTCTTGATTTGCCTCCTGTTTATGATCTCGGAAGGGTTTGTCGGACAAGCCTCTATTCGCGGTTTTCCCGCACTATGGCATCTTCGTCCATTGTCAGGGATCTGCCCCAATCCCTATGTCGCACTCATTACGTGCAGGAGGAAACACGGGGTCCAATCCTTGACTGTGATGTGAGGTCTCTAGGACCGAGCATAGCATGGCCTCTCGGATATTCGTAGTTTCGCCTCTTGACGCAGGCGAAGGACCTCTTCTACATACCATCCCTATGGGCTTTTCTCAGAGCTTCTTCCCAAATAGAGCGGCAATGATGACAATTACACCAATGAATGCGGGCACAAGTGCAATCAGAACGGGTTCGTCTTCGTACATGGCTACATAGACCGCCAATGCGATACCCATGATTACAAGGATGACTCCAACTCCGATGATCAGGGTCTTGAGTCGACGCTTTGACCTTCCCCGTGGCTCCGGAGTCGTTCCAATAGAGACTTTCTCACGGTCGGAGACTTCTTCCTCGGTCACGTCCTTCCCCTCCTGCACCCCCGAATCGCCTCATCCAGCTTAAGGGCTTCTCCCAGCCCCTATGGTCTTTTCCGATTCTTATTTGAACACCGCAGAGCAGGTCTAGAAAGAGGGCAGCCAGATTCCCAATGATCTGAATTGCCGCATCAGTTCTTTGCCGGCATGGAATTAGTGCAAAGGGACAAAGACTGGCGACACGATACATGGTTTGGAGGATGTGGTTGTATTGCCTAAGTTGGTCGCCAAGGGACCTGTTCTAGTCACGGGAGGAATCACGGGCATTGGACGAGCAACAGTCGATCTCCTCTCAGAAATGGGAGTCACAGTGTACGCGACCGCCCGGAAGGATGAAGACCTCGAAGATCTTGGCCGCCTCAAACAAGTCATTCCAATGAAGCTGGATGTCACCAGACAGGAAGATGTGGACCGTGTTGTTGGCATGGTGAAAAGTCGAGAAGAAGGGCTCTACGGCCTTGTGAACAACGCTGCCACGGGAGACATATGGCCACTGATTGAACTCACCGCGGAGGACATGATGTCAACATTCGATGTCAACGTTTTTGGAGTTCACAGGGTCACGCGCGGGCTAGTGCCATTCTTGGCGAAGTCTCATGGCAGGATTGTCAATATCAGTTCAATAGCTGGCATAGGAACTGGAGGGGATATCGGAGACTACGCGATGACGAAGCACGCGGTCGAAGTCTACTCCGACGTACTCCGCAAGGAACTCAGGAGATACAAGATCAAGGTCAGCACCATAGAGCCAGGAGAGTTCAGGTCGCCATCGATAGAGAAGGGCGCCGAGGTCGCCGCAAGAAGAGCGGAGAGATATCGAGCGGTCCTGAGTCAAAAGGAAATCCGAAGGGTCGTTAGGGAGGCACATCAGTACGCCATCCAACATTGGAAGGCCGACCCACCTGACAAGGTGGCGCATGCGATTGCTCACGCGCTGTTCTCTCCTGCCCCGCATTGGAGGTACTTGGTTACCACGGACAAGGATGATCTAACCTACGAGCTACAGGTCCTGACTGCGAAGATCATCCAGATCAATCGCGGAAGCGAATATAAGCTGGAGAAAGATCGGATTCATTCCCTCTTGGACAAGACGTGGAGCAAGTGGGATGAGTTTTAGACTGGGGCTCGCTTGGCTCTTGGGGGAACGGGAGTCTTGCTTTGAACATCACAGAGCAAATCCAAAAAGAAGGCGGCCAGAGTGCGAGTCGGCTCGGAGAGCTAGATCATTCTTTGCTGGTAAAGATCCCGTCTCTCGCCGTCTTTCCTCACCTATGGGCTTTTCCGAGAAACGAATTATGGGTTTGGCCTGGGTTTCGCCTCATTCGGACACTCTGCTATTCCTGGATCTCCTGCCTGAGACGAACTCCACTGATTTCTCAAAGATATGCTTGTCTTTGAGATAGTGCTCTGATACCTCCCTGTTGATCTGAATCCATTCTCTCATTCTTGCTCTCCCCAATGGCTGGAAAGGAAGAATCCCTTTCCTGCCGACAAGATTGTCTGCATCTGCTGCGGGGACCTTGACCCCGACCCCATTCTCGTACAGGCATGCAAATAGTTTGCCGTCGACATAGTATGCTGGGTATCCGAACATCGTTCCAGGAACCACGCCTTTCATCTTCAGAAGTAACGAATCGAGAACTAGTTTGTGGTCGTCGCGATAACGTATCTTGGTCGTGTTCTCAACGCCTTCTCTTCTGCAAGTCCAGATATCGCCTTTCCTCCCCTATGGGCTTTTCTCAGGAAAGCGTCTGAACATCAATCCATAATTGAGAACTAAAATGTGCGAGGGCCCGGATATTGGCCCGGAATCTGCTGGCATTTAAACCCCTCACCTATAATCTTCACAAGGCATAGGGATGAATTGACGCCCGATTATTGGCCTGTAATCTACCAGTAACTAAAGCTCTCACCTTTAACTACCGGCAGGAAATCATCCTACAGAGCCTGGCTACTGCTTCCGCCCCACGACCCGAAACACCAAGAAGGACCATAGCGTCCTACCTTTGGAGGCTTCTAGGCGCAGATCTTCGAGCAGACTTCTGAACTCGTCCTCGTGTATGATTCCTTTTTCAACCGCCTTCCTGCCGACGGGCTGCAGAACGCAGTCCTCCAAGAGCGGCAAGCTATCCATTACAAACGGAATCCCAGTCACGGCCACCTCAGACAAGCCGGCCTCTTTGAATAGCCTTGGCACTTGTCGTCCAACATGCCCTGTTCTTATAGAGTCACAATGCAGGCTAGCTATCTTCTGGGCGGTACCCTGTTCGCCAGAGTCGATCACAAGAGTCCCCCAATCATGCTCAAATGAACACGCCATGCCACCCGGTCTTAGCACGCGAACCATCTCTGCGACCGCCTTGCTCGGGTCCGCAAGGTGCTGGAGCACGGCCGCGCACCAGATCCTGTCGAATGTGTTGTTGTCGAACTCGAGGGCGTTAGCATCACCGCGCTCAAACTTCAATGGCAGGTTTCTTCCCTCCACCCTCCTCTGAGCTTCTCGTACCATTTGGTCGCTGTAGTCGATTCCGGTGACAAGGCCACTTCGACCGACTAGGAAGGTAAGCAACTGACAATGCAGACCCGTGCCACACCCTATGTCCAATACATGGTGCCCTTCTTTGACGTCCAGGAAGCCGAAGAATTTCTGTGCGGCCTCCAACGAAGGAGGGGGCACACTCTTCCGCGACTCATCAAGAAATCTCAGGAACCATCCCGGATCAGGAGTATCGTCAACACAGGCCCAATCCAACTTCCACATACTCTCTGACATCATCTCCTCCAAAGCACAGATTGCTCTTCATTCCCTATGGATTTTTCCGTGCGGCCGACACCAAAATGCTTTCTAGCCGTCATCACAATATACGGACGGGGGTTCGAGATTACATGATAGGAGGTCTTTCGAACGGCGAGTTAATCCCCGCAATTGAGACCACCTACTATGAGCTTCTTGCTGTTCTTCAGACAAGCATTCCAGGAGGATTCTGGCGAAGGGAGCCCGACATGATCATCTACTACAGCGGAGCCCAGGTGCCTCTCCTGAATGGTGTCCTCGGCCCGAGATTCACCGTTGAGAACATGTCCCGAAGGTTTGAGACTGCGATGTCACATTTCAAGAGCAAGCGAATGCCGATGAGATGGCTCCTCGGCCCATCATCCTCTCCCCCAGATCTTGGTGAGCTGTTGTCGCACCAAGGTCTGAAGGAGGGATGGGCAATTCCAGGGATGATTCTGGACCTCGGAACCGTTGATCGTGAGCCGTTGCCGAAAGGACTCGAAATCCAGCAGGTCACAGATACGGAACCCCTCAGGGTCTGTGGCGATACACTAGCGGAAGGATTCGAACTCCGGGACGAGATTGGGAAGAGTGTCAGTGATGCCGTCATAAGCTACGGCATGAGCCCAACGCGGCGATGGTTTCTTGGGCGTCTGAACGGGAAGGCTGTCACTGTGTCTCTGTTGGTCCTTCATGCTGAATTTGCTGGCATCTACTGTGTGGCGACGATTCCCGAAGCCAGAGGGAAAGGTCTGGGCTATGCAATAACACGCGAACCTCTCATGGCAGCAAAGAATGAGGGGCACAAAATTGCAGTTCTCGAAGCGAGTCGCATGGGGTTCCCCGTTTACAGGAGGATTGGATTCAGGCAACTATGTCAGTTCAGAACCTATACTTGGTCTCCGTAGCCTGGCAACTCGCCGCCTTTCCTTCCCTATCGTTTCTTCTCGACTTATGGATGTCTACTACGAGTAAGTGAGTGTGGATACCGAGACCAGCTTCCACGGACCTCCTCTGACTGACATCTCGGCGATCCAGTCAATCACCTTCGCTCTCTTCTGCACCAGCGTATACCTGATCCTTGTGAGCCTTCCCTTGATCATCGTCTCGTCTGAAACGAACGCCAACCTGTTGCCCTTGAGCTTCCCGTTGAGCTGATGAAGGACACCAAGGTTGGCCGCCCTGAGCATCCTGTACTCCCTGTCGCGAGAGTCCCATCCCACTATGCTGTAGCCGTGGATCGGGTTGACTTTCTTGACTCCGCTGAAAGTCCACTCATCCCAGGAGAACACGCAGAAGAGGCCGCCCATAATCCACTTGCTCGCCATCCTTCCCTCCTCTCTCACCTCTGGTGAGTCCGGCCCGAAGAACCCGCGCACGATCTCCCCTTGGAGGATTCCCTGGCCCTGAGGGAAGAACCTTCTGAGCGCTTTCGTCTCCAGAGATTCCTCAACTGGGTCCAACCTATCCTTTCCTGTCTTGACTTCGCTCATTCTCACACCTGCACCTGGTTCAATCCAACCTTTCGAATGATTCCTCAAAGAGCTTGGCATCAGTAGGTTTACCTGTTGTGATAGTCGCAACCTCCTTCATGAACGGAATGGGATCTAGACAGGCTTCGGGAGGAAAGATGCCATTCTCTTTGATCTTGCCACTCATCATCATCGTCGCTGCCGTGCAAAGGGGACCGGCCGTCCCCATCCAGCCTGAAGTGGGAACGAGAGTGTATCTCACGCTAGCCCCATCCTTCAGACCCGAAGCAGTCACCCAGAGATCCTCAGGGAACTCTTGATGGGTTGGAGCCCAATGGTCACGTTCAGATCCAGCTGTCTCAATGAACTCTATGGCGGCCTGCCTCGTGCCTATCTCTCCAGCTCGGATGCGAGAGGCCAACTTGCGGACCAGCTCATTCAACGGGAACGGGACGAAGCTGATCAGTACCGATGCATCTCTCAGACTAGGCACAGAACGCGGCACCGTGATAGGCTGTGGACCACAAACTGGATACAGCTTGACGGTCCCTCCCTTTGGATTTGGGGTGACAACCTCGCTTTCGAACGGGTCGACGGCGACCCATCTATTATCGTGGAAGATCTTGCACTGACCACTGAACAGCCTCATGAATGTCTCCCAAGAAGCACTAAATGGGCCTGAGTCGCGCATCTCTTTTGCCACCTTCTTCACATCACCACTGACTAGATCAGTGAATGTGAGTGCCATGCAGGTGTGTACCGAATCTGCTCTGTCCAGCTGGCGAGTCGCATGAAGCATCATCAGGTTGTCCAGTCCAGGTCCCCACCCAATGCCGATGATAGCCGTAGTCCCCGCATCTTTCGCTTCGGCGTCAAGTTCCAAGACCTTTTCGGTCGAAGGGCCATCACAAGATACATCGCAGTAGTGAATACCGGCTCGTATAGCAGCCCTCACAGCCGGAGGCTGTACCATATAGTCGGGGCCGGAAGTGTTCACGAGAACATCGTAGTCGGCCACCAGTTCTGCAAGTCCTTTCTCGTCGGTTGCATCAGCCTTGATGCTCACGCCCTTCTCGCCTATCGCTGATGCTGCATTCTTCGCTTTGTCCATATTCCTGCCCGCAATCGCAATCTCGGAGACGGCGACGTTTGCCGCCAAATACTTTGCGGCGTACTGACCGACGAGCCCAGCTCCGCCCAGAAGGAACACCCTCATTCGACCACCCGACCCTGAATCATCATCTTGCGATTAGGGCTTTGCCCCTCACCGAAAGACCCTTACACTCCGTGCGCGATGCTGAAACCGGTGGTTTGATGCGAGTATTCGCTCTCGGAGGCTACGGGACTTTCGGAAGGTATGTTGCCAGGAGTTTATGCGCCAACGATTTGGTGACCGAGTTGGTCGTCGCGGGACGCAACATAGATGCTGCCAAGGAGTTCGCACATGAATTGGGCAGCAAGGCCGTGGCCGCGAAGGTAGACGTCCTGAACGAACCTGAGATTAGGTCAGTCGCGCGAGGCTCGGATTTGCTGGTCAACACGACTGGACCCGACCATAGAACAGCGTTTCCCGCCGCCAGGACCGCCATCGAAATAGGAGCTGACTACTGTGACTTGTCAGCCGATTGCGACAGCACGAAGCGGTTGTTGGAACTGGACTCTGTTGCGAAGGCAGCAGACACAATCATCCTTCCTGGGATTGGCTACTGCCCCGGAGAGACGAACCTGTTGCTCAAGCACGCCGCGTCGCAGCTGGACACAGTGGAGGACCTTCGTCTGCTGTTCATATACAACCTCGTCGGGACAATCTTCTACTTCGGTACGAAGGACCCCGGAGAGACCGCTTCCGAGATGAGGCGGACGGGCCGCGTCAACGCCTCCTTGGAGACCGTGATGAACTGGGGGGGAGGAAGAGTCTATGTCTTCAGAGAGAACAGACTGATGGACGTGGATCCTTCGGAAAACCAGGAGAATATCGAGTTCCCGGGCGCGGGCAATCAGGTGTTCTTTCCGATAGGAGGCCCCGAGGCAGTCACGATTCCTCGGTTCCTCGGGAACACAGGGTCGGTGTCCGTCATGTTGAGCGTTCATCCGCCTCAAGTAAGGGACCTGTACCTGGGCCTCGCTGGTCGAATCAGGAAAAGGCAGATCAGCCCAGGGGAGGCCGTGATCCTGTTCATTGAAGGAGTGTCTGCTGTGTTGAAGGAGGAGGGGGCCGACCCTTCCTGGAAGGTCCCCAAGATAATCCTTCGGGCCAGGGCTACCGGGATGAGGGATGGCAGACGGGTGCGATACTCGTGCTGGCCGTCATGGAACTGGACAGGAGCGTCCCAAGCTCTGACGGTCGCCGCGCTGAGAATTCTACGCGGGGAGATCAGCGAGCGCGGCATCTTGGCTCCGGAAGCATGTCTGGACCCGATGGATTTCTTCAAGGAAGCTGCCAGGTTGACATCAGAGGACTCTACGGAGAAGGGGCTGCTGATGGAATCGTTCGAGGAATTGGTGTAGGCTGGTGGTCCGCATTCTTGGAGACATGGAAGCAATGTCGTACCGTCTTGACAGATTCTTGGCCCATCGATCGTACGCTCAGCCCGCCTTCTTGCCGCGTACGAAGGACCTCGTCTATCTGGCCAATACAAGCGGTCAGTTCAACGTCTGGAGGCAGAGCGTGCCAGCCGCCGGTAGACTCGGTCATGAAATCCAGTTGACGGGCCTTGAGGATTGGACCGCCAAAATGCAGTTCCCGGACCCGGAGGGGGCCGAGGTCCTCCTCTTCGCGGACAAGGAGGGAGACGAGAACTACCAGATATTCAGCGTCGATCCTGTTGGCGGATGGCACATTCCCCTGGTCCATGAGCCTGGTGTGAAGCACAAGTACGGGAGGGAGAGTTACTCCCCGGACGGCAAGTATTTCGCGTATTCGTCGAACAATAGAGACGCTGGTGAGATGGATTTAGTTCTCTTCGACCGCGCAAAGGGGCAGGCGGAGGTGCTTCTCACAGGGGGAGACTACATGGTGGGATCATGGGCTCCCAACAGTCGCCGGCTCCTTGTCATAGACGAGAATGGCGGGGACGACAACAATCTCTTCCTCTTGGACATCAAGAAAAGGACGAGCAAACTCCTTTCGCCCCACAAGGACAAGTCGTTCTTCATCCCCGGACCTTGGGACATGTCTGGCAAGGGCTTCTTCATCATCACGAACGCAAATAGGGAGTTCAAGGCTATCGGACATGTGGATATTGACTCAATAAAGACCAAGTTGATTGAGACCCCAGAATGGGACGTTGAGGACGTCGCGCTCTCCCCCAGCGGTAGGGTCCTCGCGTGGGTCGTGAATGAGAACGGCTCCTTCACTATCTATTTCAAGGATCTGGTCCGAGGAACTCCTCTCCGACTGCCGCTAAAGACGGGCGGAGTGCTCTATGCCGGCATGTACGATCCGTGGGAGTACGCCGAACTCGTGAGGTTCTCGGCCGACTCCAAGAAGCTGTGTTTCGTTCTGTCGACCCCAACCAAGCCACGAGAGGTTTGCTGCATGGATGTAGGACGGGACGCGCCTGTCCGATGCACGAATGGATTCGTTGGCAACATATCGGAGAAGGACATGGTGAATCCTGAGATCATATCATTCCCGTCTTTCGACAGGAAGATCCCGTCCCTACTCTACAAGCCTCAATTGAAGAAGCGCGCAAAGGTCCCCGCTGTCATATGGATGCACGGTGGGCTGAGCCAGGAACAGGCCGATTACTACGGACCGTATCAGTATCTCCTTAGCAGAGGAATTTGCATACTTGCACCGAACATCAGAGGCAGTGGCGGATACGGCAAGACATACCGGAGGCTGATGCACGGAGACTGGGGCGGAGCCGACCTCAAGGACATAGAATCCGCCGCGAAGTACCTGCTGAGTCTCAATTGGATAGATCCCGGGAGAATCGCAATCTCAGGTTTGAGCTTGGGAGGGTTTCACGTGCTCTCCGCGATATCGCGGCTGCCGAAGTATTGGAAGGTAGCTGCAGAGGGCTGTGGCCCGAGCGACTTGGTTGCTTCAATAACGAATATTCCTGAAGTATACAGAGAGTACATGAGAGACTGGGTTGGAGACCCCGAAACCCAGAAGGATTTCCTGATGGAGCGGTCGCCGATAACATATCTTGACAACGTGCGCTGCCCTCTCCTGGTAACTCAAGGTGGGAACGATGTGTTTGTGCGGAGCTCCGAGTCGGACAAAGTTGTTGAGAGGTTGAAATCGCGGGGGGTCGAAGTCGAGTATATCGTCTATCCCGATGAGGGGCACGATTTCACAAAGACCAAGAACCTGAACTCGCTAAGGAATGCGATTTGTGAGTTCCTGTGCAAGCATCTGGATTCATAACGGAGAGACGCGTGGATCAGAGGGCGATGTAGAGAACCGGATGCGGAAGTCCAGCATGAACCCCTCCAATACGCTTCTTATTTGAACATGAGATCGCGGGGATGTGACAATGAGTGCCAGTTCTCCATGTCGCCCGGAATGATGAAACAATCCTTACCGGTAAACATTTCTCAGTATCTGCGTCGCACGCGCGAATTTCTACCACATCTAACTGGGAATTGAGAGAAGTTTGGAGTTAGGTTTGAACATTGGGATTTGCGGCATCCGCAAGGATTGATACTAAGCTAGGTCGTCAAGTTCACATCCGGCTCATCTGAACAAATCGTCTGAAGGGGCCTTCAGTCTTCTACAACGAGGAATGTATTCACAAGAGCGCCGGCTGACTGAAGCGCCTGCGTCCAGAACAGCTTGTTCTCTGGATCTCCGGGGCCAAAGAGGCTGTCATACTTGAGCCGATCATCACTGGGAAGCACTCTCTCTGCACATCGAACGGCAAACTCACGAAGTTGACGGGCATTAGTGAGACGAGGGTTGACGGCGACATAGTACAGGCCCAGCTTCTCCACTTCCCGGACTTCACGACCAATCTGCTTCCCAGCCTGCCGGAGCTGACTTAGCACAACCAACAATCTGTCGCCTACATCCATAGCCGCAATAGAGTACTCGTTGTCTGTTGGGATACGGCTCAGGACGTCGGAACCCTTCGGTCTGGAGGCAATCAACTTCCTCATTTCCTTCAAGCTCGAACCGGAACTACCAGCCAGCACGAAGATGAATCGCGCTCCTTCAGAGACCGATGCATCCAGAAACGGCAGGAGCGCCTCGTACGGCCATGACTGTTCCGGCTTTGCGTCAATCTCATCCACAAGGCAGATGGAGGGCCCTTGAATCTCGCGAAGTCCCGCAAGCCCCGACCGAAATCCCGCTTCGTCAAGCTTAGCCAGATTGAGTTCACGATAGTGGACGGAATCTCCGAGCGAAGCCGCAACCTCCTGAACGAAGTAGGTCTTGCCGGCTCCAGGAGGAGCCCAGATGATGTAGTTCTCCCTCTTCGCGGAGGAGCCCTGGCACGCCGCCACGATCTTCTGTCTAGCATCCTTCAGGGAGTTGCGCACCGCCACGCTGTAGCGGACGTAGCTGCCGACGATGCGATAGTGAGACAAGGTGACGGCATTCAGGTTAGCAAGCAATGATCGCGCTTCAGCTGCTACCCGGACTTCTGCGGAGACCGCCTGTTCTTCGACCGTCACCCTTTTGGCACCGACCACCACCTTCATCGGTTCAGGCTCATGAGACTTGTACTTACCGCTTTCGTCAAGGTAGAGGATTCGCGGATTCAGCATGAACTCACCGCGGCTATTCGACCTGATCACAAGCCTAATCCCCTCCGTCTTGAGCGGGTCGAGGCGCTTCCCTTTCAGATTCAGATGGTCGTCCTCCATCCGATATTCCTTCGGCTTCTCACTCAGCGTGAAGCCGGGCGGAACAAGATCCTGCAGCTTTACGAGCTGCGCGGGACTTCTACCTGCATTGACAAGTTCGATTTCGACATAAATAGCCTCGCCGACCTTCACATCCATCGGCCTGGCAATCAGGGTCGCTTGAACGTTCGCATGCTCGAACATATCCAGACCCGCTGCCTTCTCAAAAGAAGGCGTTGGCGTGGGGAAGACCATCGTAGTCGAGGCAAAATCCGGAGCGCGGAAGACCTCGGTCAGAGACGTCGCGAGTTCTTTGTCTTCTTTGACTCTCGCTAGCAACTTCAGGACTTGAGCTCTCTTTCCTGGTTGATCTGCTTTCTGATACGACGAAGCCGAAGCTTCAAGCATCTTCTCCGTCATGATGTAGAACTTCGTCTTCTTGCCCTGGTCAGTTTCTTTGGACGCCTTATCCATGAAGACGTAGCTGTCAAAGAGCAACTTGCTCGCCTTGGCATATTCGGATGCGGCCGACATGTCTGCCTTGAGATAGTACTTCGAAGCGCTCTCCAGATGGCGAATCGCAGTCGAATGGAAGGTTGTGTCACCAGTATCGGCGAACTGCGCTCCTGCCGCAAGCGCTTTGCAGAAGCGGCCGTGGCCCATCGCAAGGCTCTTCGCCTTGTCGCTCAGGCTTAGGTTCTTTGCCTCGTCAAAGAGATATGCAGCATCTTCGTAAAGCTTCGGGGACGACTCCGATTCAGCCTTGGCCATCACCTTCCAGGCATGTGACAGTGTGACTATCAGGTCGATTTCGTTTTGGTCATGCTTCGCAACAAGCCCTTTCCTGAGACTCGTGAACATATCTGCTGCCAGACCATACTTGTGCGATGCTCCGTCCAAGTCACCCCCCTTGTCCAAGATCCTCGCTTCCTCGAGGGCGATTCTCGCTTTGCAGAATTCCTGCCTATTGTCGGCCGCGTCAATCAGTCCTCGGACCATCTGCTTTTCGTCATCGATCTCAATCTTCACAAGCTGTTCCTGCATCCTGCTCTTTGAATCCTTGAACAGTCTCGAGGCCTCTCTGAACGCATCGATCGACTCTTTGCATCTCTCTCTCTGGCTCAGGTTTTCTGCATTCTCGACCTGGCCCCAGGCAGAATAGTTGTTCGATAGGAAGCTCCATTTCTCTGTTGACCTGTGGAGCTCAGCAGCCTTCCTGTAGTGCTTCCGTGCAGGTGCTGGTTCCTGTCTAGCATGATGGTATCTTGCCTTCTCAATCTCTGACCATGCCTTCAGGTACTGGGACTGGTCCTTGTAGAGCTGACCAAGCCCTCTGATCTTCCTAGAAGCAATTCGATACTGTTTCGAAGCTCTGTCGAATCTCTCCGAGGATTTGAGATGTTCACCCAAGCTGTCACAAATCTGAGCTGCCTTCCAGTAGCTCTCAGCCACTCTGCTCGGCATCTTCGCAGATTCGAAGTGTCTCGCACACTCCTCGTATACTGAAACAGCTTCGTCGAGATTCTTCCTATCACTATCGAGATCATAGAGGTTCATCAACCAGGTCCCGTATTCGAATTGGAACGCGGCTAACAAACCGAAGTCCCCGGGAAGAGGCTCCAAGGATAAGGAGAGATCCTTCTTGATTAGTGCCATGGATTCCCGACTCTTTTGGACTGCCTCTCCTAATTCCTCGATCTTCCTCTGCGGGTCATCAGCCAACTTAGCTAGCTCATACAGAGAAACCGCATAATCCCTAAGGAAGATGCCACGATTGAAGTACACAAAAGGTTGCAGGCGACTTGCTTCTTCGATCAAGATCTTCTCATGCTCGATTGCCTCGGCAAGTATCTTCTTCTTGACCTCAGGGGAATCTTCTGTCATTGCGAAGACATTGAGCGCTTCGACGCGCCCACCTCTTGCAAACATCGTGAAAGACGGAAGACCCAACTCCTCAGAGATACTCAGGAAGACTGTTGACTTGACACATTTCTCAGCCAGCATGCGTTTCTTTTCGCAATCGTTCTCCGTGAACATCATCCAGGACAAGATGCTGGGCTCCGGATCGACATCCCAGTGTGATAGAATGGGGGAAGGCGGAGAGAGGGCGGCATAGTTTCTGTTCGCCTCATTAGCGTACCCCAAGGCTTTCTCAGTCTGGTCATACATCTCCTCCATGTCATCTAGAGACGACAACATCCACTCGGTATAGTAGGCCAGAAGCGTGTTGAAAGACCCGATCATGTACTTGTCGTTTGTATGGCGAACTCGGTCCAGAGTCTTGAGAAGAAGCTTGTGAAATCCATCAGGTTTCATGCCGAATGGAACCGAATTCGTCGCGCAGTTTGCCATTCTCATCAGAGCAGTCGCTGCGGACTCGCTCGAGAGCTTGACTGCTCTCTGCCAATGCGTGGCAGCCTTCTGACGAGCTTTGTTCTTCTGATCGGAGGACTGAAAATGCCTAATCGCCAGGACCTCGAGGTACAGCCCCACGAGAGTGTGCGCAACCGCGAGTTGGTCCTCGTTCCCTTTCTCAGGTAGATTCCGCAAGGCGCGCTCGCCGAAATCCACGCCTTCGAGAAAGGGTTCCCCGCTCCGCTCATGACTGTCCTCAAAATACTGACAGTAGATCGAATCTGGCCACAGTCTGTTGTACGTGGCCACCAACTCAGAGTACTCGGCAAGGTCTTCAAACTGTTTCATCGATTCCTTTGCCAGTCTCCTTACCTCGTTAATGTTCCTCTTCTTGTCAGCTCCTCTCTCTGACCGCCAGAATCCAATGAGCGCGATCATCGCCCGACAACGGTCAATGTAGGGACGAATCCCCGGTCCCTTTGACTTGCCGAATGTATCTATGGCATTCTGGAACAATTCGGAGCCTTTGTCCAATCCGCCTTTGAATTCAGCAATTGCATCGGACTGGAATGACGCTCTGTAGGCGGCATTGGCAAGAGCCTCTTCTATGATGCCAATGCTAGATGTGTCGCCGCTTGGCAGAGCGGAATGGAGGCTGGAGTATACGGCTGCAGCTCCGCTCCAATCGTATTCCCTTTCACGCTCCTTCGCGTCGTTTACGAATGACTTCAGATTAACGTTCTCTTCAGCCATTTCCCGAGACGAGGAGCGTATCGCCCTTCCTCCCCTATGGTCTTTTGCTGAAGCAGGCTCTTATTTGAACATGAAACGCGGATGATGTGATAATGAGTGCCAGTCTTTCATGTCGCCTGGCATGATGAATCAATTCTTACCTGTAAACATCTCTCGATATCTGCATCGCACGTGCGAATTCCTACCACATCTAACTGAGGATTGAGTGAAGTCTGGAGTTAGATTTGAACAGGGGCATCGACATGTCGATTCGGTCACATCCATGTCATGGATTCACCGTACAAGGGCTTGTCTTGGTCCTCCGGAGGCATATACAGCGCAACCTCCTCGAAGAATGACATGGGCTCAAAGCACGCCTCCGGCGGAAAGACACCGCGCATTGAAACTTCGCCCCTTAGTATTGTCAAAGCAGCTACTGCCAACGGGATGCTCGTGCTAGCGATTCGGATAGGCCAGCAAGCATATCGTGCCTGTCGACCATCCTTCCATCCCGTCATCACGATCCGCATGTCCCATCCCGGAGCTTTGCCAGTCAGCCAGAACTCGCGATTCCTGGCAAGCGTTTCGAGGAATGAGCGAGACGCCTCCTTCACGGAGACCTCTCCTCGCGAGATTCGCTCGGCCTCGCGATAAACGAGCTTGCTCATCTCCGGGGGAGTGATCGTGAACACGCAGGACACATTCCTAACTCGGGGGACACAACGAGGGATGGTGATAAGCTCCGGGGCCTCGACCGGATATGCGGTCTTGATTGAGCCGTCGGTCATCTCCAAATCGATCCCATGATCAAGAGGATTCACAGATATCCATGACCCGTCACGGTACACTCGAACGGGTCCCTTGACGTTGCTCATGACAAGCTGCCAGGACGAATCTACACGCGCGCTACTGCTGAAAGCATGAACTGCCTCCAGCATTAGCTCGTCCGGAAGGGCCAATTGGAAACGGAACTTGATGTCATCCACGCTGTCAAACCGCTTGAGGGCGTGCATGACAAGCAGGTTGTCTATTCCGGGATCATAACCTATGCCTATCACAGCTGCAACACCTCGGTCTCTCGCCTGCGAATCAAGCTCCAGTTGCCTCTCAGCTATCCGCGCGTCGGCTCCGAGGTCGCAGTAGTTGACACCGGCGTCGATCGCTGCGCGAAGCGCTGGAAGAAGTGTCTCCCACTCGGGACCCGCTGCGTTGACGACTATGTCATACTTCTTCGCAACAGATGCCAATCTATCGGTGTCTTGGATGTCCACGGGCACCGAGTGCGCTTTGTCGCCAATTTCCGCTACACGACGCTTCAGCATTTCTTGGTTTCTGCCAGCCAGGCCAATCTCGGATACGATATCTGAGCGCACGAGACACCGTGCTGCATACTCACCGAAGCGACCAGACCCTCCAAGGAGAAGGACTCTCATCCGAACCACCAACACCGCAATCAGACCAACTCTACTTCAACCCTTCAGTCGGGAATGGATTGTAGTCAATCGAAGAAGGGGAGAACCACTCCCCTTTTGTGGGTTCGCCTTTCCTCCCCTACGGGCTTTCTGCTAGTTTCATCATTTGAGAACGAACAACACTCTCTACCATGCAGAATGGCAGGACACCGTAACCTGCTACCAGATCATGGAACATCCTCTCATCGAACCTAGGTCCTAGCTTTGATTCGAGGTCGCCTCTTAGTGCATAGATCAATTGCCTGCCAACCATGTATGAAAGGAAATAACCTGGAAAATGAGAATAGACCTTTGCATCTGTTGCGAGTCCTTCCAGGGGCATTCCTGTCTCCTTTGCCATCCATTCTGCAATTTCCTTTGTTGTTGCTTCTCCATAGGCCAGCTTGATATCCGCAACAATTCTACATGCCCGAAAGACTGCATCAGTTAGAATCTGGAAAGCCAATTCATCGGATTCGTGATAGCCATGGTCGAGCATCATCTGTTCACAGTACAGCGCCCATCCTTCTACGGATTCCGTGGCAAAAGGTAGAATACTGCCCTCATCAGCCCACCGCACGGCAAGAGGCAGTTCAAAAATCCAGGGCTTACTTGTCGAAAGTGCGAGCTGATGGAAATGCCCAGGAAATGCCTCGTGCACGGCAGTGTTGATCAGCGTGACTCTGTTGCAGAACCCGCCGAGGTCATCGGGATTGCCAGGCCTCGTGAGGAAGTACACACCTTTCTTCTGCTTGTCGAACCTGGTTGGAGCATAGCACATCGCATATGGAATGACGGGTCTTAGGAATTCTGGGGTTTCAAGGACGACCGCAGTCGCGTCCTCATCTACGGTGGTGATTCCATTCTTGATGGTGAATTCCTTTGCCTCGGCCATCAGCTCTCCAGCGATTCTCAATGCGTCTTCAAAGGTCTCTGGATGGTCATCCTCTATTCTCTTCTGGACCTTGTCCGCATTGCCACCAGGCATGAGTCTCTCTGCCACTTTGGCCCTCTTCTCCTTCAACTCCCTGATGCATCTCTCACCAAGCGATAGCATCTGGTCCGGTGTCGATCGGAATCCTCGCATCTTCATCAGTTTCTCGAACCTTGCCTTGCCCATCGCAAACTGGAGATTGGGCTTCTTCCGGAGGTCGCGCAGCCAGGATAGGTGGGTAACCAGTTCCTCGTTTGCGAGTCTAATCCCGTTGTCGAGACTAGATGCCAAGGTGTCATTCTTTACGCTTTTCGTAGCCTCCCTTATTGACTCCAAGAACTTGGGGAAACGCTCACATGATTCAATTGCTGAAGCAACCCACTCCTGAACGACCCTCTCCTCGCTAAACCTTGTCCTGAACTGTGCCAGATACACGGGGATCCGATTGATTCGTTGGCAAATTGCAGAGAGACGGTCTGCCAGCGGAGCATAGTCGTTGACTAGCATCTGGAAGAGTATCGTGAAGACGCTCCGCAAGGCATCTGGATACATCTTCCACAGAGGATACTCATAGAGACTAAACCTGTAGATTCCCCTCCACCGCCCCAAAACCTCAAGAGAGAGTTTCTGATCTAGGGACAATTCCTCCTTCCGTGCCAACTCAGAGGCAGTTGCTGTCCATTGCGCAAGGAGTTCATCCGTCTCTCTGTAGCGATTGAATCCACCATGAGGCAAAAACCGGTCGTATGGGTCGTGCAGGCCGAAGAGAGTCGCAGCATCAGGGTTGATTCGCATGAATTCGCCCAGCATCTTCTCGTTAAAGCCGTCAAAGGCAGACAGCCCCATTTCCTTCAGACCACCAGGCGCCGTATCGCCCTTCCTCCCTCTATGTTGAAGAGGTCCTTGCGGCTTCTTCCTAGTCTCATCCTTCTACTCTTGATTTGCCTCCTGTTTATGATCTCGGAAGGGTTTGTCGGACAAGCCTCTATTCGCGGTTTTCCCGCACTATGGCATCTTCGTCCATTGTCAGGGATCTGCCCCAATCCCTATGTCGCACTCATTACGTGCAGGAGGAAACACGGGGTCCAATCCTTGACTGTGATGTGAGGTCTCTAGGACCGAGCATAGCATGGCCTCTCGGATATTCGTAGTTTCGCCTCTTGACGCAGGCGAAGGACCTCTTCTACATACCATCCCTATGGTCTTTTCCGAGGCAGGACTAGCAAAACAGCCCCCTCTACGATTATTGCGGCTCCAATCAAGACTTGGACGATGAATCCTGTCCCAAGTGTCTCCTCTCCGGCTATCACGACAGAACCAGTCAGGATTACTATGATTCCCGTGATAACAAGGGCAAGTCCCGCCACCTTCCTCCGCGCAACCATCCGAACCCCTGTGAACAATCGTACCTCCAACATAAAGGTCTTTCTCTCCTATCTTGTTTTGAACATGAGAGCGCGGGCGCGACGAAAGAAAGGCCAGATCATCAATGAGCCGGGGACGTGCTGCTGATTTTTCACCGGCAAAGAATGGGGGGTCGTACCGTCAGAAAATGATGGAATTCTGAAAAGGAAACTTTGCGCCGAATCTACTACCTAATTCGTTCTTCCGTAGTGGACCGTGGTCCTTGAAGTTGCTACCGTGGAGGCGCTATGGTAGTTGAAGTAAAGAAGACTTTACGATTTCCTTCATACGGTGTGCTTCTGGAATCCAGTCTGTGTTTGAACATCGTCGCTTTCCTTTGGTCCATCTCCATGATCGGTGTGCCATCATCATCTAGTGGATCAGGAACAAAGATGCGTACGGGCTCGAGAGGCGGAGCTTGAATCTTGCCTCCTTGAAAAATGACATCAAGGATTCGTGCAGTGGAACGTACATCATCCTCGTTGTATTCTAGGAGCTGCTTCCAGTTGGGTTTCTTTCCACGACTCTCATAAGCTTGGTAGAGCGTGCCCACTTGTAACCCATCCAAATGCGGATGCCTGAATTTGTAACCGAGCTGAGCACCCAATTCCTTTACCTTGAAGGAAGGCGTATTACCAAATAGGTGCAGGCGGACTTTGTAACCGAAATCAATCTCCTTCTCGATCCTCTGTTCCAATGCGGGCAGGTTCCAGTGCCTAGCGCGCTCCAGTAGCACCCTCCTTTCGAAATTGCACGCGCTATAGCTAATGAGCAGGTGGTCGGGGCGTTCCGAGAGATATTCATCGAATCGTCCAAGCAAGGCTAGTTCGTTGTCCTTTTCGAAGAAACGGACGAACTCCCTTGTTCGGATATCCAGTGCCCCGATTAGCCAGACATGGTTCTGCAGCAGATTCGTCTCAATATCGTAGCAAATAACCGGAGAACTTATGAGTTGTTGTCTCAACGGGGAATCCATGATGACGAGCTTCCCCTCCGAAATCGCTTTCGCCTGGTGCAACCATCGATCAACAAGCCCATCGCCCACTCCTTTGAGAGATCGCAGAGCATTTCGATTCTCCTCACTAACGTCCTGGATAGTGTGGATTCCTTTCTCGTCTAGCGCTAGAGCACGCCGGTGGCCAACCTGCTGGAGCACGAGCAGTTCCGAGAGATGCCACTCCCCAGATGGGATTTCGTGCCACGTATGGCCAAAGCTATCTCCTTTGACATTCAGAACTGCAACGTGTCCAGGAGATCCCGGATAATCGTGACAAGCAGTATTGAGTACCGTTGTAGAGCCTATGCTCTCTGACAAACCGCCGTTGAGGTGGCTATGACCGCAATGAACGAATCGCACAATGTCCTCATGCTCCCTTATAAATCTCCTCAGGGCAGTTGACCCGGTATTCCCTTGGCCGAATCGGAGAGAAAGATCCAGTATGCCTGATGGAGGGGGATGGCTTACAATCCCAATTCTAGTCGCCCCTTCGCCCAAAACACTTCGGAATTGGGATACAAGGTGCCTCTCAACCTCTTTCTCCGAATGCTGCACATAACCCGGGCCGTGAGTGCTTCCTTCAACTCCTAGGATCCCGAGTTTTCCGATAACTAATGGTGTTTCGTAGAGATCCCATTTGTGCGGCCCCTGGAATCGTGTCTTGTCTGAAGGGAGACAATCGTTCCCTATAACTCCTGCAACCCCTATCTCGCTACATTCGGCTAGTTGGCTGAACTGGCCAAAACGACTTGTATCATCACCTGCGTACAAGATGAGATCCGGCTTCCGGTCGAAGGAACCAACGAACTTCAAGAGTCTCGGAATTGATTGCACACGCCAGTCGGACAGAAGAACAAGACAGAGGGATTTGCGTTTGGTCTGTGTCTTGTCAAGTGCACGTTCTTGACGGACCTCCTTCGACTCCGTCTGGACCTTTAGCGTTGCAGACGAGGGTACCTGCAATTTTCGATCTGATCTTCCTCTGATAGGTGAGGACACTCTCCTTCCAGGCTGGTGGAGGCGAGGTAGGCGTAAGAGCTTCGCTTTATCCCTTGTCAAATCGTGCCTGCCACCCTTGAAGAGGGCTAATATCTCGACTGACGGACTCTTGCTAGCAGATCTGTCCGTGAGACTCATGAGACAAGGAATGGAGGGCTCCCTATATAAATATTCCTCATAATATAATTTTTTAACGAATTATTTACAACAATTATATCGAGAAATCTCATCCCAGAATCAACAAGGATAACTCAAAATCCAACAAAGAAATGAGAGAGGATTCTGTTTGTTTTCTGATGTTATTTCGTAAGGAACGAATTGGAGAAACGACCCTGTTTTTGTCTACGTGAAAGAAGAATAGGATATTGCTCGGTTCAGATCCACCAGACACCTCAACTCATGGCCAACGATTCATAACTCTGCTCCGCACGACTTGCACTCCCTGGCAGCTGCACCGTTCAAGGCTTGGCAGACTGGGCAGGTCCTCATTGACTTCATGGCAGGCGCAGGCTTCCTCAGCATGGCGAGTTTTACGACAATCTCATCATTCTTCTCCAGTGCTTTCCTCGCCTCCGCCATCTTCTTCTCTTCAGCTTTCCTTTCCTTGTCCTCCGCCTTCGATTGATACTCAGATGGATTGAAGTCTTTCAGAACCCCAGTGCCAACCATCTCAAAGTACTCGTTGGCAGTGTCCAGGCTAGACAACCCCATAATGTGCATCAACATCAGTGGAGTCATCTTCGGATGCCGGGCCATGTGAGTTGCCGCAGTCGCTCGAAGGGCTTGAGGAAAGACATTCTTCGTCCCTGCTCTCGCACTCAGCAGTTTGACAGTCGTCCACGCCTTCTTCCTGTCGCGAGGAACGGGGTCTCTTTTCACCTTGCCTGACTCTAAAGCTAGTTCGGCATCTTCGAGATACTTCTTGATGAACCAGTAAGCCTCGACATTGAGCCTTCCAGGGATCACGCGGGCAGTTGATTTCATCTTGGGTCTCCATACTCCTCTGGCAGCTTTCGGATCATCGCTTAGCGGGCGCATGCAATCATGACAATCGCATTTCATCTTACTAGGAATGCGAATACACTCTTCACCAGGCTTGTCGAATTCAAGCCAGCTCGAATGAATGTGACACATCTCGGAGACTCTCATTCCGAAGACGCCCATGCAGCAGTATATGAAGACCCATCGTGATGCTTTGTTCTTGTTTGAGTAGCACGCTACCCTGAGCTTCTCCTCATGTTCGGCATCAAGAGCGTACTTCCTGCTGACCCTATCCTCGTACAACTTCTCATCCTCGTTCTCTGCGCCGGCGAACTTCTCTTTCGTCATGTTCCTCTCTTGAGGCAGGTTCGAGTGTGACCTCCTTCTCTCCTATCGTCATCCACACCCACTGAAGCTTCCTTCTGACTTTCTTGTCCGAGAGGCGGCGATCGCAATCAAGACACCAAACCCACGGCAGCTTGACGACGCTAGATGTGAGACCTATCGTCAGAACCTTTGAGCGGGGCCGTCCGTTGAGGTCGGCGGCGTTATGCTCTTCGTCAGGCCTGATGATCAGATAGTAGTGGTTCTCTCTTGTCTCGAAGGTGACTCTCTTGGGCACGAGATAGTGCTCTTCTTCCAGCCATCGAAACCACGTCTTGGGCAGGGTGAAGTACCTAGCCTTCCCGTGCTTCCTACCAAGCGAGTAGACCTTTCTAATCGCCTTCGAACCCATGCTCCACTTCCTCTGGCAGTATATATACTGGCCGACTAGAGAATCTTTACGGCGCAAAGGGGACACGACACGCTAATGCGTAGCCCCAGTTGCCATCTCAAAAGGGGACACAACAGGCGGTTGCGTGACGCGCTAGTAAAAGTTCCTTTACGATTCCCTATATTGCGGTGTTCTTCTGGCATCCAGAGATAGGTGACTTCTTTCCCGTCCTTGCAGATACTTCTAACGGCACTCTTGAGGCATGCATCTAGCTCATACAGAAGGATCTCGAAGAGAAGACCAAAACGGCAATAGCGAGGGGCACGCAGGAGTGAGGGATGAGTATCCCTCATTGCCAATGATCAAGTGGACCTCAATAGGCTGAATCATCCCCTATCCTTAGATTCGATTACCGGCGTCTTCTTCTAAGGCGAGACTCGCGAAGGTACGCGCTCTTGGTTGTGAGGTTGTAGCCAATCTCGTAGTTCCGTCTGCCAATCCTCTGCTTCACGCCGACAGTCGTGCCTCTCGTGCCTGTCGACGCTTTGGCGTACGTTCTCTTCGCAAGCCTGTGTGTGGCGACGAGATAGGGGCCGCTTCTGCCCCAACCGCCTGCCACGAAGCTCTTACCCATCTTCTTTCTGAATGACTTCATATTCTCCCCCCTGACAGAACGTCAGAGTGCCTGGATACCTTGGTCGATTCCGCCAGATATAGTTTTCGTGATATGGTATCAACGACCGCGTGACCATGCCGACACCGTTGCCAGCCAATCGAGCGTTACCCAAAAACAGACCACCAAACAGACGCCAATCTCATCTAAGTGCGTCGGTCCATTAATGTAACCGGCGTCGGTTGGTCAGAATATCGAACAGTTCTCCTATTATCTGCAGAGCCTCGGGATCGCAGCTTCTCGTCCGTCCTTCTGCAGTGGTGCTTCACGAGAAAAGTCACCACCAATCGATCATCGATGATCCGCATCGGTGATGCCTCACCTATATAGTCGATGATGGTGGTGAAGTTACTCACCATCCCTGCTTATTATTTGCAGACGATTGGGATCACACTACTCTCCTGAGCTTTCGGCGGCAACACGGTTCGAGAAAAGTCAACTACAAACCAGCGCCGAGGAGGCGCAAGTGCGCTGGGTCATTCATACAGCCTGTGCTGGAGTTGAGAAAGACCAACTGTGCTCCTATTAGTGGCAGACTCTGGGTGTCGCCCTCCCAAGATGAACATCTCGAGCACTATCAGTATCGATTTCAGACCCAACCTCGCATATGCGTTCCGACAGCATGCGCATCACTCACAACGTCTCTGACATAATCCACTTCTTTGTTGATGCGAGCCTTTCCCCAATTCTGCCATCGACAAACTGAACGCATGTCCCGGACGGCAAGTGGGATAAGGAAGGTCTCAGGGCATGAAGGTATGTGTCCCCCAAGTTCACTAGAATGTCAGTGTAGACCTTGTTCAACATGACCTTCTCAAACTTCGTGGTGACTTGTGGTATCATCTCTTCCGCTCGCTTGTCGGTCATCCTCAGATCGTAATTCAGTATTGTCTTCGTGGGTTCTATTAGCCCGTACTTTGCAGACAGTATCAAGACGTCGAACCCATTATCATTTGAGAAATCATGAACGTGCTTTCTCAGCATCCGATAAAGCGGACCATCGTAGACTCTCAGTGCCTGCGCTGGCCCACGATAGGCTCTCTTTATCTTGGAGCAGGGGACTATCAGAAGCCGAGTTTTCCTTCTCCATAACTGAGGCCTCGCCAGAATCTCGTCCCTGATGAAGCCACGTACTTGCGTGAATCGCGACTCTCGAGATCTGCTATTCCCCCTTTTTGGAGAGACGCCGGAATACTGGAAGATCCAGCCTTTGTAGTCGCTTCCGAATAAGCTGTTTTCGAGGAAGACGTGATGCCTTTGCGGAGAGTAACAGCCTAACGCAAACAGCCATCCATGTGGATCTCTTCTTCTAATTGACGCAAGAGAGTCTCGCATCAGTTTCTCATCTCTCACCATGACATACCTGGCACTCTTAATCTTTCTCTGCAGCATTCCGCCAACCGCGATATGGTCGTATCCCATGCTCTTGAGCTGGGTGTAACATTGGATGTACTCATCCAGTGATTTGCCTTGTGCGACCCCGATGATCTTGAACTTCCTCTCGGAGGTGCGATATTCATCAATAGCTTTCTGAGCGGTCTCCAAGGTCACCTCCTTCTCTTTTGGGGAATCCATGATCACCCCATATTGGACGCCAAGACCCTCGTAGATTCGAAAAAGCTCTTCGTATGACTTGAACTCACACCCTTTCTTCTGAAACACTCCAGAATCACAGATCGACAGAGTAGATTTCTTCAGGTTTCTACCGAACAAGCACTTGTTTACATCGGAGTCGTGCGGGCACGGATTTCCGCCAATTATGGCACAACTTGAGGGACAGACACACGGATACCTACCGAACAGTTGTCTGAATCCCGCTGATGTATTTGCGTGAGTCATGAGGCCAATCCTTTTCCCAAAAGGGAGGCGGACCCCGCTCAGCAAGTTGAGGGACGCAGGACGGTCGACTACAAAGAAAGGTGTGAAATGGCCATTTATGGTATGTTGTGGTCTCCGGGAATTGTCAATTTCGATTCCACACTCAGCAGTCAATGCCTAGCTACCTCCATGCTTCAGGTACTCTACGACGCGTTTGTTGGCGTCGTCAGCGTGAATCGGAATCGGAATGCCTTTTATTCCGGTTGCGTCGAAACTAGTCAATAACCAGTCGCCCGGTGCGAACTTGAAGGTCTGTCTAAACATCTCCTCGGAAATACCGAACGCCTCCAGTACTACCTGCCTGTCCGTCATTCTGGGCATACGGCTAACGAGGTAGGTGTGGGGTTGAGCCATCACACTGGTCTTCAGGTATCTTGTTCTCTGAGTGCATATTCCAACACCTATACCGAATTTTCTTCCCCTTCGAGCGAGGGTCTCTGCGATCCTGGACGAACGCTCGTAGCTTGACCCGGCTTCGTACGTATTTGGAATGAATTCGTCAGCCTCGTCGAATACAATGCTGACCAGAGGGCTTGTTCTTCCACTCCTTCTGCGCATCTCATAGAGCTCCTGCCCCAGGTCATTGGCAAACTCCCTGATTAGATCTGGGTTATGCGATTGCACGACAATGAGAGTGGATCCAGCGCGATCGTTCAGGAGATGTATAATCTGGTCAAGCGAAAAGATTGCGTCTGGCTTATAGGGAATCTGAATCTGCCTTAGAAGCTCTCTCATATCATCTCGAAACTCGCCAAGGTTGTTGACGGCAGTGTTGGTCATCCTATTCGTGAGCGTAAGGCCATTTAGCAGATTCTGCATCATCTGCGTATCAGTGGGACCAGATGGCTGACCAAACTCAATCCTATCAGTCGCGTCGAGTATCTCCTGGACCAGATTTGGAGTGGGCACTAAATTGTCGGCAGATTGGTGCAGATTTCTGATAAACGCATTCAGATCCGTGACTATGTTGCCGGGATTGTTCTGCGCAAGTTTACCACAATTCTCGCGAAGGAATCGCCTCATGGAAGGGAACCTATTCAGTATTCTGATCTTGTTCCCGGATATCAGTGACTCAAATGGGGGTCCTAGACTCTGTCTCATGCTCTCCAATGCCTTCGGACACAACGTTGTTGCCACTAGATCCTTGATTGAGTTGTCCTTCTTGCGTACTTCCCCCTTGAGGTAGTCCACAAGGCTACCAGGAAGTGCTTGCTCATCCACAGCGAGAACATAGGCGTCAGGCATGCTCTCAAGCTTGTCGATCAACAACGCGCTGTACTCACTCATAAGATCGAAGAGCACGATCTTGATTGGCTCTTTCTTGGCAGTGTAGGTTTCCAGCAACTTGGATATGTATGTGCTTACGAGATTGGATTTCCCCACTCCTGTGAATCCGAAGATGCCGAAGTGAACCCTGACGAATTCATCAGCATAGGCCTCGACAGGTATGCTACCATCCACAAGCCATTTCCCGGCTTCAAAAATTGGAGTGGTCGCGCCCGACATTCCCATGTTGATAATCTCCTTTGTTGCCTCACTAGTGAGAACTCGAACATCAGCCCCGATCATCGGAATGGATGATTCGGGACCCAGCACTCTTCCCTTGTCATCTTCAACAAGTTCCCAGCCAGTAGGAGTTGCAGAACATCTGATCACAGTCGTGTCCTCTTGCGATTCGGATTCCTGGGACAACCAGTCAATGGACACATTTCTAGCAGCTTCCATTACGAAGCCTGGGTACCCCTCGGGGTTTGTGCCGAGAGCATAATGCACTGGCAAGGTAGAGACCGTCTCAAGAATTGAGTAGTGAGCTTGCGTCTGTTCTGACGCGTAGTTCTTGACAGCGAGTAGTCTTCCTTCTCTAATCTCAATCATTGCCTTTCGTGTGTATTCAAACCAGGTCTCGAAGATGAAACGGGTTTCTTCATCCTCATCCATCTTCATCAATACTCCCGCCCTATCTGGCACAAATATCTGCCCAATGCTCAATATCACCATGCTATCTTCCTCCAGCATCTCTTGTTGTCCTAAAGAGTCGGCTAAGTGGCCTGGACCTGAACGGAATGACACTAGATTTTATGAGACCGTCAACTCTCCGTTTGACGGTCTTTGCACCCCAGTCTGCCTTGTGAAGTGGATCTGGATAGCCAATAACTTCTGGGAAAAGGTTCCTCGTGAGAACGTTCAACAACCATATGGCGATATCTTGGCCATGGTTCGTGTCTTCATTCGCTCCAAAAAAGGCTGGGGCAATCTTTCCGAGTTCAGGGGTCTCAGTAACAGGACCCTCTAGCCCATTTGAGTCCAGCTTTGAGTCCATCAACCGATCCAAGAAGACAACATGACCCATCAACGGCGTCGCTTTCTTCCTGGAGTTGAAAAATTGGACAAGGCTTCGCGCAAAGACCCTCTCTGGGCTGACAACGTCTCCCCTGACTCCAGTAACTTCTCTCAAACCACCTTCATCCTTCAAATGCAGAGTCATGTAGGTCGAGTCAAATTCCGTGACGGTCCATGGGCATCCGAGGTCCTGCACTTGGTAGGCGATGCACTCAAGCAGCATGCGATCAGTCCAAGGTAAGTATCCTGCAGTGACAGTGGGAAATGCTCCGACCTCCCGCATGATTCCAATGTAGTTGCCGGAGAAGTACTTGGTTGAGGAATCTTTGAAGATGCTAAGCAACATGATATTCTTTCCCCAACAAGCTTCTACAAGAGCTCGGATTCCGATAGCGACAAGGAACGAGATATCTTCTGGCGACATCCACCTTGTCTTTTCACGACCTTCCTGAGTGGTCGTGTAGACAAGGGCTTCTGGATCCCTGACCTGGAAAAGCTTGTGACAAACGTCTTCGAACAAACGAACAGAATCATACCAAGAGGAGCTGAAGTCGAACTTGGACTCAATGATTCCGTTTTCTACTTTGAATAGTTGCTTGGCATGAGGCTCATTGAGAGTTCGTGTCCAGCTCTCGACGGGCACATTTGTTTTCTTTGCTAGGTCGGTCAACGAGACCGATTTGATTTTGGCGGAGGACAGCTCCTTGACGAGGTGACTCCAACGCCTGTATTTCTTCGTGGTGGGCACAGCCAAATCATCGTTGATCGGGTGTGCGTAAACTACCAGACCATCTCTTGTATCCAATTTCCGGGTGCCGATCGCATGTCCGAATATGCTTATTCTATCTAGTCCGACGTCCGTTGACAGCATGACGCTACTTAGAGATAGGTCCATCAGAATCAGTCGAGGAGATGATATCATGGATCCTCGAGCCATACTATACGCGAGATATATCTCGGCAAGCTGCATCAACCGTGTGTGAATTGAAGAGAGATTGATTTTGCTATCATCGTCAACAACAAATCGCTCCGAATATTCAAAATCCGTTATGTCGCCAGCTTCAGCGTAGGGTACGGGGACATATGCAACAAGGCTCACGTCCTGATCCATCGACCATCTATTGTATTTGAGTCGTGGGGGTTCGGATTCGAGTTGAATTGAACCTTGCACGCCATACGCCGCGGCAAAGAAGACCATGAAATCGCTGAAGGGATCATTCGAGCAAGTCCCGTCAATTGCGACAAATGGAATCTCCTTTCGTTCGAAATAATCCACGGTCTTGGATACCATTCTGTTCAATCCTGCAGGGTTGGAATAGATCTTGCTGTAGTCCTTCACGAGGGTGTTTAGAAAATCGTTGTAGAAGTTCAGTGAGTTCCTCGACACAGCGGCATATGCCTTTTCATATCTATCTATTGAGTGTTTCAACGATTCTTCATAGCAGCTGAATATGTGAGAGATTCGTGACATCGGCCACACCAGCAGGAAGTCGGATGATCCGAAATCCTAGCATCAGGGCACAGACACCCACCAGGTCTGAGCTGAAGCAATCGAGGCTAATGATGGGCAGAGTCCTTGGACAACAAGTACTTTGCCGTGTCTGGCATTGTTTTCAGTCTGATCGTCGAATAGAAGGGGTTGCTGCCAGCTCACTCCTGAAGGAACTGGAGCGAGAAAGCAAAATCCCACTCGCTGTCCCGAGCGCTAACATAGAGAAGACGTGCTGCTCGTTCGGTTCAAGGTCGATAGTCTTTGAGCCTGAACCGTGAGAGCACCTGCTGATCACTCAATCCGGTCCCTTTTGGCAATATTGCATTTTGAGCAAAGCAATTGAATGTTGTCAGCTGAAAGCGAGGACCCGCCTTTCGAATACGGGATGACATGGTCGAAATGGAGATCCTGTTGACTTCCACATTTCGTGCATCGCCCCTTGTCTCTTTTCCAGACTTCCACCTTGACAGGGGTTGGTATCATTCTCGGATGCTCATCGTCTTCATCGTTGGCTCTTGATTCAGCTAATCCCTCAACAACCTCCAGCCTGAATTTGAAAACCTTCCGTGTTCCAGCAGCTTCCTGCCAGGCGTCCACCAATCTAAAGTATCCATTATATGTCCAGATACCTGGCCTAACCTTCTCGTAGACCTTGACCAATTCTGCTTGAGCCTCACCGTGCTTGAACTTTTCTGCCGCCTCAAGGAACAGTCCATTTTGGGAGAGCTTGCCTTTGTCATGCATTGGCTGATCCATTTCCTTCGGCCTAGTCGAAGGATCCCTTCTCGGCATGTCATGTCCTTCGTAAATCAGAACCCTGCCATTCTCTTCGACTCTATCCGCGTAGGGGGCACCCCGCCGTAGGCTCATCAGAACGACGCTTGCTTTGTTGCGCAATCTGAAATTCATTCCTCTTTGGATCATGGATCCCTCTTCTTTGCACATATCCCAGTAAGAGATCACATCTCCAACCTTGATCATTCAAAAACCCCGGACAAAGAATCAAACGTCTATCCCGAGCACGTAGATTGGAACTTGGATAGCGCTCTTGAAGTGCGGCAGATATCGCACAACCTTCTCGAAGGTCAGGCTTCCCTCCCAGTTCTGGTTGAATTCGACTTTCATTTTCTTCTGGAACTCTCTCGTTGTCGTTATGTAGACGCCAATATCGATCTTGTTTATGCCTGAGTAGGAAGCGACCTGGAACTTGAGCAGGTCGATCCCAAGGAAGGACGAATGTCCAAACTCGACTTCGATTCCAATCCTTTCCTTCAAGAAGTCCATCCGTGCACTCGGGTCGCCTTGCTCGTCGAATACAGCAGGTTGGTCTTCCCAGCCCTTCTCAACGAATGATTTCTTCAGCACTTCATTGAAGTGAGGACGAGAAAGAGTCTGGAGCTCAGCTGCCTGAGACGCCAGAATGGCTTCTATCTCCTTCTTGATAGACAGCTTAGCATTTAGGACCTCGTCAGCGAACCTGTAGGAATAAGTGACAAATCTCAAGGTCCAGTTCCCTTCGACCTGGACGCTGAGTAGGAGATCTGTAGGTTTGTGTACACTATGTACACAAATGATCTTATGTACATTATTAATCTCTGACAACGATGGCCAAGGCGCAGACCGTCAGAGCGAGAAAGCACCCCGGCTCGAACTCCCTTGACATTACGGTCCCATCGAAGATCTGCACAAACTACGATATCCAACCCGGAGACATTTTTGAAGTGGAGGCTGTCCTTGACCGCAGTGAGGTCAAAGTCGCCTACAAAAGGGTCTACAGAAAGAGATAGGCAATGCAGTGTCCATCTGAGCTATCCTTGACCTAGCCCTTCGATTCTTGATTTGAAGAATCTCTCCGTGTCCTTGTCCATGAAGTGAACGTAGCAACCCTTCATCCCTCTAGTCAGGAGCACGCGGTAAGTGTTCTTCACAAGGTCAGCGAACCTTCCCTTCGATCTCTTGACCACAGAGTCGTGACTGTGCTCATGTTGACCTCGCCAATTCTGTGCATCAAGGTCGTAGACCAAATCGTTTCCAAAGATGACTCCAGCATAGTCAAACTCAAACCCCTGTGCAGTGTAGATGCAGCCGACCTGATGAATACCGTTCGGATCATGGGCCCAGGTCACCGCCTTCGGGATGCCCTTCGCGAGCTTCCTCGCCTCCGGTCTGGCGTTCCACGGCCGCTTATAGTCACCTATTACCACGTCCTCGACAAGCGTTCCATCCGGCCTTGGATCCGACCACGGCCAGCAGAAGCCTGCCGTCATTCTCCCTGTGTACTCCTCGGCAACCCTTTCGAGGACGGCCTTCTCAACCTCCTCAGGGCTCTTCATTATTCTAAAATCGAACTCCTCCCTCTGGCTCCAGAGCGCGTTCGCGGTTCTCTCTATTCCAAGGGTGTTGTTGATCCAATTGACGAACGCTTCTGAACCGGCGCACCTAAACTGAGTCTCGAGCTCGTACTCATGGACACCGCACTCGAGTCTACTTGCGCACTCCTTGATGTACTTGACAGAACCGATCTCCCCAGGCCTCACCACCTGATGGTCGTCTATGAAGAACACGCTCACTTTCGCAGCACGAATCAGCTCGTCTATCTGGGGGACCGGAGATTTCTTCTCCTTTACCGTGAACCTGCTACTGCTGTTCTCCCGGATCCTGTGCGCCTCGTCAGCCAGGAGCACGTCGATCGAGTTGTAGTCCGCCTCCGTGTAGCTGTTGAAGTACTTGAACTGGACGCCACCTCTCGTCCCAATGACTTTCCTGAGGGTCTCGGTGAACGCCCTCGAACCCGTAGCGTACTGCGCGTTGTATCCCTTGAGCAAAAGGTCCGCCATCAGGTTGATGGCGATCACGGACTTTCCCGTGCCCGGCCCGCCCTTCACGATCATGACTGCCTTCTTCCTGTCATGGAAGCCGCCCTTGGAGCAGGCGAAGACCCTGTCGTAGACCACAAGCTGGTCGTCGAGGAGTATGTAATCGGGCTTGCCCTTGATCACGTTGCCGACGTGGTCCATCAGCTTCTTGCTCGGGCGATACTTGCTCTCTTCGATTCTCTGGAGGGTTTCGAGTCCCTGCCCACCGCTTAGCCATGAGGTTAGGTAGCTCTCGAGGGGATGCACATCGTTCATGGTGTATAGGGGGTTCCTTTCAATCACAGTTTTGAATTTCTCCGAGAAGATAGGGTCGTCCGTAATGGGACTGTAGTTGTGGAGGTACGTGCAAGCATTGAGCACAACAGGGTCTGAGCCTTCGTAGAAGGCCGTGTGGGTGTCTTCGAGATAGCTTCTGTACTGACCAACTTGCACGGAGGGATGCAGTACTTCTCTTTCAGAACCCCCTACCCATGTGAGGACCTCATTCTCGCCCTCGGCGGGAGAGCACTTGTCCCATTGCTTGAGCTCGATTATGACCGCGTTGTCCTTTCTTGACCCGCCGCGACCACATACTAGGCAGTCAAGCCTCTTGGATGTGAGCGGGAGCTGATATTCTACCATGACGCCGTGATCCACTAGATTGGCGTGCTGGAGGACCATGGATGCGGCTCTGAGGGAATTCCTCCATGAGTTGACCTCTCCGCTAGAAGGATTGAAACCGTATTGCTCGAAGAAAGACAGTCTGAGCTTCTCGGCGATCTGGTTCTGGTAGGTGTCCTCGATGAACTGCTTGGAGGTGCCGGCGTAGAGCCTCAACCTAATCGTCTCCGTTCTTCTCAGACGTTTTCGAGCGAATACAGCGTACCTCATCCCAATCCTTAGCCTTGGCTACCTTCTCGGCTGGGTACTTCCTCCTATTCTTCTTGATCTTGTCGAGGAGCACTTCAGACAAATCAATGTCGAGAGCATTGGCCATGCACGCGCTGTAGATGACGATGTCTGCCAGCTCCTCGCTGAGGCGCGCTTTCAGTTCCTTGTCCAGCTTTCCGCTTTCCAGTGGGTCAGGCTTCCATTGAAATAGCTCCAGGAGCTCGGACGATTCGATTGCTATCGAGATGGCAATGTCCTTCGGCTTGTGATACTTCTTCCAGCCTCTTTCGGTTACGTAGCTATCCACAAGCCGCTGGAACTCCACAATGCTGAGTTTCATCTCCAAATCGAAGACCTCCGACAAGTCCCGTCTCGGGCGGAATCATCTTGCGCCAGATTAAGCTTTACAGGTAATTGATTGAAGCTGACCCTAGAGAGACACGAAGCTTAAGCCATGCTAGCACAGTCGCATAACAAGATGGTGAGTGAATGGTTGGAATCATCGGATACGGTGAAGATGCCCTGACATTCTGGGCGTTAAGGAACCGGTTGGGAGACATTCTGAGGAAATTAGGTGACGAGTCAAGGCCATTCGACTGCACGGTGTTCTACAGACCTAGCTTTGGCAGAGGGGGTAGCAACACAGCGAGTTTCGGGGAGTTCGATGCAATCGTATCTACTAAGACTCACATCTACCTCATCGAGAGCAAGTGGGAAGGAGAGAAGAGGGTTCCGAGAAGAAGCGTCAAGCTCTCCAAGCCCCAACGAGATCGACATGCTATCTTCGCTGAGTACTTTGGGAAATGGAACAACTCACAAGGCAAGTTGTCATTCACCGCCGGAATGAGTGGGGAGCATCTGCAGGATACTCCAAGCAAGAGTACCGTGCCCGTCAAGAGCGAGCTGGCGAACCATCTTCAGTTGGTTCTATCACGAGTTGCCGCACCAAGAGACGATGGCAAGAAGAAGGAATTGAAGAACGTCTTGTTGTTCCTACACCGCGAAGAGGATGAGAATATGCGCATCTCTGTTGAACCCGATGACTTCACGCCGATTTTGGTGAGGTGCCCACCATCAATGGATTTGGAAAACGACAGTTGGTTCTTCGAAATGTAGGAACTCTAGCCTCAATGCCCAGCTTCCAACAGCCAAAACGATGGGGAGAGAGTCTCCGAGACTTGGGCAGTGCTCGAGCGGAGGGTGAGTGGATGTGGCAGGTGTCCAAGCTTAATATACTGGGCAGACCGATAAACCCCCAGAGTTGTGGGACATCGAGGAGGAAACAATACGGCCGGTCGAAGACATGAAATTCGCATAAAGCGCCCACTGAAGAAGTTGGTACCGTATCTTCTCCAGGCGAAAGAACAGAACATGAATGAGGCAGACACGGTGCGGCGAGTCACCAAGGTGCTCGAGGACGTGCTAGGTTATGACCCCCTTGCAGAGATTAGTCGCGAGGCGCAACTCAAAGGGAAATACCTGGATATCTTGATCAAAGTGGACGATGTCGCTAAGCTCATCGTGGAAGTAAAACGAGCAGGGATCAAGCTGCGAGACCGTCACATCGACCAAGCCTACACGTACGCCTCGACCAACAACATACCATGGGTTCTTCTGACTAACGGCGTGGTCTGGAATCTCTACCATCTTACTTTTGAAGAGGGGATCGAGTACGAGAAAGCATTCTCGCTGGATTTCAGCAAACTCGACCTGGATGCGGCCGCTGATAAACTAGCTCTACTTCACAGAGAGAACGTTTTGAAAGGCGGACTTGAGGACTTTTGGGAATGCCAAATTGCCTTAAGCTGGCCTTCGATCGCCAAGGCATTGTTCCAAGAGGATGTCCTGAGGCGAATCAGAAGAGAAATACGGCACACAGCAGGCATTCTCATTGACACGGAGGATCTGTCAGAGCGACTAAGAGAGATGATGTCACCAGAGGTTCGCGAGACGATAGGTCAGGTGAAGGTCCGGAAGAGGACGCGGAGAAGGAAGGCACCAGACAGAGAACAAGACCGGTGCTTGCATGAATCCGGGACAACAACTGAGACCCGGACAAATGCAAACTATGTGCCGCCTGATCCTACCGTGAAGGATTCGAGCCAGCTCTAGAATGAATTTCGATTGGGAAGAAAGAGCGGAGGAGAAGGCCAATCGATTCTTCACATTCAAACAGAATGCAGGTTTGACTCCACCCACCACTTCAAGAGCGAACCTGGCTAGATCCGCACTTAACAGTCCAGGTCGATGGCAACTGACTTCCGCACGGAACAATGGAAACGAATACCGCTCAGCGGGACGATCTTCGGGTCGAAGAGCCACACGTTCTGGTTCACATCCGATAGCATGCACATTGAATCAGGGAGAAAAACCCTTAGAGGTGGAATCTCAATCTGGATATGATGCCAGGAGAGATGAGTCTAGGCCAATTCTATCTGTCTCTGCCGTTTCCACAAGACAACGTTTTGACAATCAATGAATTCTTGGAAGCTCTGAAAACAAGAGGGGAGCCGATAACCCGGGAACTCCTCGAGAGCTGGGATAGAGAGGGGCTGCTGAACCCGCTCTTCTTCATGACAAGAGATAAACTCGAAGGTGGGACAGGATCAATGAAGTATGGTACGGTCTTCTCGTTTCCGACCTACTACAAGGATCGCATGCAAGAGGGCAAGCTATCATTCCCGTCCGATGGAACCTACAGACCATGGAAAGAATATCTAGATGAAGATGGCGAGGAAGAAACCTGGATTGTATATCACAGAGTCCAGATGTTCCGAGCTGTTCAGATTCGGCGCTCGATATCATGGCTAACCACACTTGAACTATTACCTGAGAATAATTCCGAATTCCACACCTACATTGAGAATGTCAAGAGACGATATGCGTCAACAATACAAGGACTGCTTGACGCGAGTGACACGGCGGACAAGCAATGCAAGTCAATGTTGGTGTTCGGAGACCTGTATTTGCCGCGAATCAGAAGAAGCTTGTTCTGTTCCGATCTGAAGAAGCAACGTTTCCTTGAAGACTGGTTCGAGTGGAGCAAAGGATTTGATGTCGGGAGCGAAGTGAAACGACTAGGTCTCGATGTTGACACTTTGAAAAGATGGTACACTAGATTCTCGCTCGATGGAGACACTCATGACCCATTGAGGGAATGGTTCTTGCTTGTCAGACATATTCGTCCAGCTAAACGCCAACAACTCAGAGGTCAGGCACTTCTTGCTCAAGATCACTATGATGCCGCCTACATTCTCAAGTTCCTGCTGGAAGACCTCCACGTGACAGATGTTTGCGAGCCAGACGAAGTGATGGACAGCCGAAAAGGGTCGTGGAAGACAAGAAGATATGGAGGCCCAGTCGACTACAAGAGCCGATTTGTACTGGAGAATATGCTTGCAGATTATGGGATAAGCACAAGGTACGGCGTGTTCTTGCTCTGTGAGGGACCTACAGAAGAGGTGGCGATTCCTATCATAGGACGCGCCATGGGAATTGATTTCGAAGAGAGAGGAATCCATTTCGAGTGTCTCAAGGGCTCAGGATTCAACAAGACTGCATGGCGCCTGAGACTGGAGCAGATCCAAGGAGAGGATGGGATACCCTTCGTGATCCTTGACAATGAGAATGATGCTGAAGAGTACATGGACATGTTCAACAAAATCGGGCTTGTTGACAAAGAGAATTGCGTCCTCTGGGAGGAAGAATTCGAATCTGGAAATTGGTCCGAAGAGGAAATCCTTGAACAGTTCAATCTTCTTGCAGCAGAGAATGATATTGATTTGAAATTGGGCACAGACGATATCGCTAGGTATAGTACAAAGTCGGAACGAGGAAAGCAAGCCAAGATCACCAAATTGCTGGAAAGAGCTGCTTACGATTTGCGCCCGGACTATTCTTATTCGAAGGTTGACCTTGGGAGGAAGCTTGCTGAGAATACTGCAAATCGAATAAGGACGGACATCGAAAGAGGAGAGTACAAGCCAAAAACCGAAATCGAAATGGTACTAATAAAAGTGAAACAACTTGCTCAGTCTCCAGCGCGACGGTCAATTCTTCCAACTATTACTAGACACCAAGTCAATTCTTGAACCAATCTCTCCTTTCCAGCGGTTATCTTTATCGGTTGCACGTGGATACGGAACTGCAACTAAGTCACCGTCGACACCGTGGACAGAGATGAAGGCCCGCAAGAAATCCAAAAAGACCAGAACTCCTGGTGAATCTTTCGAATCAAGACTTGAGCGGATTCTCAAAACGACTTCCGTTTCACCAAGATCTACAGAAGAGCTCTTTGCGTCATTCTCCTCAAACCATGAGGCAAGAACATTCCTTAGGGCGGTTTCGCAGGATCTCTCACTAATGAATCTCCTTTTCCTTCACAAGGACGACTTGTTGGGGTCCGATGACGGGATTCAACTTCCCTATCTTCAGATGTGTCGGATTTCGAATGGTGCAAAGAATGAGGATAGCGACGTCCAATCGAAATCACTTGCCAGTCTAGTGTCGGGAGAGGCTCTCTCAGCTAGAGATTTTCCTACCGTCATCCAAGAACTATTCGGAATAGGAGACGATGAATGGAAGATCTTGAAGGACAATCTGAAGGACGTCATAGCATACTTCGCGATACTTCTCATTCGTGAGAACAAGAAAATCAAGAAGCTCGTGGACGCAAGATCGTTCAACTATCGTTTGATGAAGAAGGTTCTGGGCGATTACACTGATAGTGTGGATTTAAGCGTCATATCGGAGGAGGTCGGAGAAGATGGAGAGCGGCTGGATCCAATTGTGAGGGCAAAACTGAAGGACATCGCGGTTAAGGCTGCAACAGGTTTGGCAAAAAACATTGAAAGATTAATGGACTTCCCCGACAACATCTTTCCCAGAGTGATAACGTCAATTCATCTGACCGCTGGTCTTCGCCAGAAACAGTTGCTGAAAGCTTCTGGCCTCAGCTTCGATGAATATATTGGGGCACTTGATGAACTCCACAGATACAATCTCATTGAGAATAAGAGCACAATCCAATGGTGCGAAAATTGCTGCATTGACAATCCAGTTCTGCAACTGGTCCAAGGCCGGGTAGCACCTTCCAAGATACCAAGGCCCCATTGCCTAAGCTGTAATCGTGAGATGTCATATGCATCCGTTTTCTCGATCAAGCAGCCTCTGAGAGACGCAGTGCTCTCGAAGGATGGATTCTTGCCCGTCTTCCTTGCATCACTGTTGGAAGACAACGGCCTCGAATCCGAAATCAATAGATATGATGGGGACTATGAAAATGATTTCATAGTCAATGGTACAACGCTAATCGAGTGCAAAAGGTACAGGATGAACAAGGACAAGACCGCAATTCGGTCTGAGTTGACCAACGTCCTGTCCAGTTTACGAAAACATGTCAAAGCGCTGAAGGATGAAGGACGAGAGATCAAGAAAGTATATCTAGCCTGGAACAGAAGAGACGACGGGAAGGCACTTCTGCAAAGCTTGAAGACGAAGTACGCCGACATGTTCAAGGAGCACGAATTCGGTGTATTATGTCCTGAAGATCTCGAGGAAACTCTGCGTGAGCTCGCACAGGACGCCTCTTGACTCACCTCGCTTGAAGACCCGGAATTGGTGTAGGACTGAACCGAGCGTGCTACACCCTCAATTAGAGATCTGACCCTCATCTAATTCCCCCTAAATGAAGAACCTATCTAGTTCCACTTCTCGATTCAATAAGTGCCTGCTTGACTAGGGAGCCAGCTGATGGAAAAGTTGAACTCGATCGACACCATATGGAGACCATGTCATGAAGCACGGGTTCGCTGGATGGAAACTGTTACTGATTGCAGTCTTCTTCATAGTATCATTAGCTGGCATAGTCCTTACATTGATTCCCGAATCGTTCCTCGGACTTGAATCAAGAATCTGGATTGTTGTCGTGATCGTGATTCTTGCGTTGATTGAATTGCTCAAGGAGGTCATTATTCCTGAGAGAATTGCGGAGGCTGGCGAGAAAAGAGTGAAAAAGGCAAAGGCGGAGCGCATCGGAACGTCATTCTCAGCATTCCTGAGTAGAATCACACTGCAGAAAATCGACTTAGGATCTGAGCTGAAGAAGAAATTTCTGGAGGCTGGCGAACCTCTCGAGAAGACTGTAGCGGAACTGATAATGTTGGACCAGTCGTACGGCCTCGACAGGGACATGATCGATTGCCTCGTTACGCTGTGGCTTGCATATTATTGGGAAACCCAGAAGACTTCGCTGGCAAAAGAAGAAATACGCGCCTTCGAAAACCTAGATACAGCGATTCGCTCATCTTTTCCGAACCTCAAGTACTCAAGAAGGATGGAGCTGTTGATGCTCGGCTTCAAGTCAATGAAGAATGACTGGAGTATAGTTCCAAGAAGGAGAACGCTCAAAGCGGTCTTTCAGGGCAAGCTCGGCATCCGGGAGTATCAGATGCTCCTGTATGATTTCCTCGCGCGCACTGGCCAGCAACATGTCTACGAGGTTCTCAGGGCCGACAAGGCGGAAAGCCTCCGGCAAACGCTTATCCAAGTGATTGCTCAGGGGAAGTTATCTTCATACGGATTAAGGAAGGAGGTAGTATCCGAGATTCAACGCGCGTTGCAGAGGGCCGGCGCCGACAACTCCGTATTCATAATCCTGAAGAACAAATTCTACGAATTAGACGAGTATCTGAGCAGTCTCCCCAACCTCAAGGGAGGATCTGTAAGTCCGCATCGTCTAAAGTCTTCGGAAAAAAACAGGTTGTACCATATCATTCTGAAGCCGAACAGACAATACACGGATGCCGAGCATTTTATTGAGGCAGAGATACGACCGAGAATACAAGCAAAGGAAGGTTTCGTAGCAGTCATCCCCGCTGATATAGGCGGAAGTGTGATCTTTCCATCTCATAAGGATTTCGTGGGAAAAGGTCTAGTACCCAAGAACTACGAGATGGTCAGCAGCCTTCTGACTGGAGTTGGGGGCCCCGATTTGGACATCTGGATGATTCTGGCCAAACATCAAGTTCCAGTCGACAAGGTTCTATCGATTCTTCCTTTGAATGTCCTCACAGAAGGTCTGCCTGCAGGTGGTGTCAAGGAGATATGGGAGAAGCATGAAAGAATGAAGGAGCACTTCGGTATCGAGAGATTGTCAGACTGGGCAAATGTGGACCCCCAGAAACTAGCGGAGTATCTGTCAAGCAGCATCATCGCCTTCGGACTGATGCCAGAGGAGGATCTGCTTTCGAAGTGCATAGAAATGATTCGGGAAGCCAGGCGTATTCAAGCATCACTGCTTCCGACCCAACTGGGATTATTCTAGTGAGACTCGACTTCAGATTACCTCAAAGTCAACTGTTCTCGACAGAATACCCATTCTCCAAATTTCCTACTATTCTCAATGCTTCGCGAGGAACCGCCCCAATCCGGGGAGGTTCAGAACCCCCCCTATGTGCAGCTCGAGGACTATGTCTCCGCTCGTTGACGAAGAAGAGGGCGCAAAAGGTTTCTATCTCGGTGTATAAGACCCCGAATTGAAAACAGCCAGATATCTCGGTTCATGTCCGGCTCCCTGCATACGTGAAGAAGATACGCCCTCGGAACCGCATGTCTAGGCTACTCGATTCCCAGCTTGGGGATTGCGGTGAGATAGGCTCTCCTCAGCTCTTCCTCGTCTATGTGGTGATAGATGTCGATCGCCTCCCAGCGGACATCGCCACGCAGCTCTTGGACCATCTCTCGCGGCATGCCATTGCGTCTGAGATAAGTCGTGAACCAGTGCCTCAGGCAATGAGGTGTGAAGTGGTCCTCTAGCCTATCAGAATCAGGATTGTGAAGCCCAACAACCTTGGCATGGCCTGTGACAATGTTGTAGACTCCATTCTTGTCCAGTCTCCCACCACCAGACGTCACGAACAGTGCCGTCGAATCCTTCGTCGCGTATCTACCCCTAACGGACAACCAGTCCTGAAGTGCTCGGCCGCACTCCTCGTCGAAGAACACGACCCTGTTGGATCTCTTTGCCTTTGGCTTCAGAGTGATCTTGCCTTGGACTGGATCAACGTCGTTCAGGTCGATTGTCACGAGCTCGCCTCGGCGAACGCCTGTCTTTGCGAGAAAGAGAATCACGGCCCTATCTCTCGGGACTAGGGCCGATTCCACCAGGGCCTTGAGCTGCTCGGTGGTGATCAGCTTCCTCGAATGAGCGTCTCCAGGACCATCGCTCTTGTACCTGCGTAGGTACCTCTTCCGCACAAGGAGCGCTAGATTGGCTTCGACAATCTCCTCGTACACGAGGTAGTCGAAGAACCCGGAGATGGATGACAGGTGATTCTCAATCGTCGACATGCTAAGCTTGCGTTCTTCGCGCAGTACCCTGATGTAGTCTCTGAGAGCCTCCTTGTCTACCTTCGCGATGTCATGGATGCCTTTGCTTTCGAGGTGATTCCTCAGGCTGCGCAATGCTGACATGTACGAATGGACTGAGTATGGGGTCATACCCCTTAGTCGGCAGTCGCCCGCGAACTCTTCGATGTACTCATCTACGTTTCCCGGCTTTTCCGGCGCTGTTGTGCTTGCGGCGTCGCTCAGCAATCCACCTCCCCTCTGTCATGTTCTCCTTGATGAACTCGCACTCAACCAGGAAGTTCACCGAATCGACGATATCGGCCATTCCCTTCGTGTCATTCAGGCTGATCCCGATCAATCCAGGAATATCATTCAACAGAACGACATTGCGGCTGAGGAAGAGATTCTTGATCTTCTTCATGACGCGTTGATCGAGATGCGAATGTTCTGCTTCTGACAGCTTCGTCCTGTACTTCGCGAGGGTCTCATTGCTATCCTTGACAAGATTCTCTGCCTGCGTCAACCGTTCAGTGAGAAGCTTCACCTCTAGCCGCAGATCGCTAACCTGCTTCTCGAGCACCTCGCGTGGCGTGAAGCTGGAATGGCCCTTTCTAATCGCATTGTCGACGATCTCGCAGACGAATTGGGAGACGGAAACGTCGTGACGGGCAGCGTTCTCCTTCCACTGTTTGACCATCTCTTGGGTGGGCAAGTAGACCTCGACGGCTCGCTGCTTTATCGTCTGAGTTTTGCCCAAATTGGGCCTTCCGGGGCCTTTTTTCATCGGTACCAGAATAAAAATCTGGCCATAAATACTTTACCGTCAACTAAAGTGCGAGGGCCCGGATTTGAACCGGGGGACTCCTGCGAGAACAGATCTTGAGTCTGTCGCCTTTGACCGAGCTTGGCTACCCTCGCTTGAAGTTGTCGTTAGGGGAGGTGAGGTAATAAACATTCTC
>Ga0315279_10001331_pt1 | contig 41570 bp, 33 predicted proteins | sample YL17G06_20_MG_FD_203694 | JGI IMG/M metagenome (GOLD analysis project Ga0315279, IMG submission 203694) | Sediment microbial communities from Yellowstone Lake, YNP, Wyoming, USA - YL17G06_20 | ecosystem: Environmental > Aquatic > Freshwater > Lake > Sediment | place: USA: Wyoming | collected...
CTACACGCCCCCAAAACCGCGCAGGACCTCCGCCCATTGCGCATCGGGTTCTGCCGTCACCACCATGCTTTTGCCCGAAGGGTGCAGGAAGGCAATCGACCTTGCGTGCAGCATGAGCCGCGCACCTCCGTCCACGGGACGCTCTTTGCCATACATGGTATCGCCTATGACCGGGTGCCCTATCCCATACAGGTGCGCGCGGATCTGATGCCGCCGGCCGGTGCGCGGCATGACGTCCAGCAGGGTCGCGGCGATGAGTTTTTGGCGCACCGCATACTCCGTCTGCGCAGGTTTTCCCTTCGGGTCAATACCCATGCGCCCTGATCCGAACTCGCGCAGCGGCCGGTCTATGGTCCCGCCGGTTTCTACAATTCCGGAAACCAGCGCCAGATACTGCTTGCGCACTTCGTGTTTTTCGAATTGGATGCTCAGGTTTTTATGGGTGGCGGCGTCTTTGGCGAACAGCACGACACCGCTGGTATCGCGGTCGATCCGGTGCACGACATAGGTTTTAATGCCGATGCGCGCTTCCACCTGCCGCACCAGCACGTCACCGTCTTCTATGCCGCGACCGGGGATCACGGCCTGGCCCGTGGGCTTGTTGACCGCGATGATCGCTTCGTCTTCGTAAAGGAGAGACTGATCTGTCACGTTTTCCGATTATCCGCAAATGCGATAGGTCATGAATTCCACGTGGTAAAAATAATGCGGGCCAGGGATGAGGGGATATTCTTATTAAATCGTACTTGGCGTCAATTCGCGCGGATTCGTGACCAAGCCGGTATTTTCTTCGGTATTCCGATAAATAAAGAAAAACCGGAACCCGCCTATCGCAGCACCGCGATCTTGATGAATTTCATATCGGTTTTTCCACCCGCGTATTTCATCGTCACTTTCGCGATATAGGCGCCGTTGGCTACGCTTTTCAGGTCCCAATCATAGATATATAATTCCCCTGCAGTCATCTGCCGGGATTTGGTGATGACCGGTTTCTCCTGCAGGGTATACAGCGTCAACGTCATGGCGCCGGCATTCCCCGCGCGTACCTGGATATGGGCGGTCCTGCCGCGCGCGGGATTGGGATAACAGTAGGTGCCGTTCACGAAATCTCCCGGGACATCCGCTCCGCGGCTGTACACGGCGATTTTACCGGAATATGTGGCGACATAGAGCTTTCCGTTTTCGGCCGTTGGCGACGCCATGATGTCACCGTCAAGGCTGTCCTGCCAGAGCACGGCGCCTGTCCATGCGTCAAGCGCGTATACTTTCCCTTCCCCCCAGCCGACAAAGACCACGGAATCCGAAACCAACGGGCTGGAGCAAAAACCTAAAAGTTCGCAACTCCGCACATCCGAGAAACTCCAGGCCTCCACTCCCGTCGCAATATCGAACGCGGTAATCGAGAACCGGTTTTTCGGATACCCGTATTCCATATGCACCACGTAAACGGCTGAATCGCCCACGGCCGCCGAGGATGTGGCGTTGCCGCCGAGAGGCACGAATGCCGCGGATTTGCCCGCGGCCACATCGCGCAAAGCGCTTGCATTGGAAGGGGCGATCGCGCCTGCTTTGCCAAGCGCGGTCAGCGTCTGCGCCCGATGTTCGGGTGACCCGGCTGCAACCATCCAGATCAGTCGTTTGGGCAGCGGCACGGCGCCGGCTTCGATTTGAGGGGCCGATTTCCAGAGCAGGCTTCCATCAGCCAGATTCAACGCATAAACGCATTTATCATAATCCCCCGGAGAGAAAAACACCCGATTTCCATCAATCGCAGGCGAGGATAGATAGACGCCGCCGTCGGTGGCGTATTTCCACAGCCGTTTGCCGGTGAACGCATCAACGGCAAAGAGACCGCCGCCATCGTCGCCGTAGACCAGCACCGAATCGTTGATCGCGGGAGAAGAATAGACCATCTGATCATTGACAACATGCCATAAATACCCGCGGGAACGCACCCCGTATGCCATAAGGTGCGAATTGCCGCCGCCCCGGCCGAAGGCGATGATGCTGTCGGTCACCAGCGGCGAGGACATCTGGTTGGTGCTGGGATACATGCCGAGTGAATCGCCGGTGCGTGCGTCAAGATCATAGGTCATGCCGTCGCGCGAACCGGCATACACATGCCCGCGCATATACGTGGGGGTGGCGTCGACCCATCCGCCGGTGTGATGTTCCCAGAGAACATTTGTGCCGAAAAAAGCGCGGATGCAACTGTCTCGCGCGCCGATGTACAGCGTATCGTTGACCGCCACGGGGGAAGAGACAATCGGGGCCTTGAGGTCGATGACAAACTGGCGCTTGAGCGGAAGGCCCACGCCGGCGGAAACGTACCCGGTCCGGCAATTGTTCTGCCGGAAGGTATAGGCGTTTGCGGTTGACGGATACAACAAAACGATCATGGAGATCATAATGATCGCTAGGGGAATCCAGAAACCGTAATTTCGTTCAAGGCGTGACGAACGCATACACTCTCCCCGTAGTACCGCCCGAAAGCGTGGCGCAGAACACCACGATCGCCCGGCCTTCATCCAGCGCCGGCGTCGTCGTGCAGGTGGCGCCCGTGGCCATGAACTTGGGCCACCCGTTGATGCGCGTCATTGTCGGCGCCGACGTGACATCCAGGCAGAACGCGCTGTCTTTATCGGTCCCGAAGAATATTTTCGTCGCCGCCACATTCGCAATGGGCATTGATGAAAGCGTCGTCACGCCTGATGGCGCATACGAGCTGATGGTTGAGCCGTCGGCCAGGCTGATTTTTCTCATGGTATTGCCGGTCCCCACAAAGGCGAAATTATAGCTCGCGCTCTGCCCGATGGGGAACGCGCGCATGACCCCGGTAGAGACCGTGGCGGCATACGACCATGGTCCCACATAGCTGGTCAAATTGGATGCGTTCACATTGTAAATCGTAGCGCCGTTGGTCACATACAGTCTGCCAAGCCACATACCGAGCGGATTATTGACCGCTGCCGTGCCGAACGTGGAGGTGGAGAGCGTCGACCCGTCCAGCGTCACCCTGGTTATGTTTCCGTTTGTCAATCCAAACCAGATGCTGGCGCCGTCCACCACCGGAGCGCCCACTACGCTGAGATTGGTGATGCCCACTGGCCAGTTGCCGCCGGCGGACGCGCCGGTGCCGATGAGACGCTTCTCGCCCTTGCCGTTATAGGCAAAGTAGATATAGCTGCCCGCGGGATCGACTATTGGTTCGGAAAGGACGCTTTTGTTCGTCCCGATCTGCAGCGCGAAGATCTGCGTGCCTGCGCTATTGATGGCAAAAATCTGGGGCTGCTGGGCATTGCCGTCCGTTGTCCCATACACGATCCATTGACCGGATTGGTTGTCCGCGTAAAGGCTGTTCACATAGTCGGCGCCGCTGCTTGCGTTGCGGTATTGCCATTGCTTTATGCCGGAAAGTGCGTCCACGCAATACACCGTGTCGTGGGCCGCGAAATACACATAGCCGTCACCCATTGCCGGCGAAGCGCTGAAATCCTTTATCACGCCCGCACCCGTGGGATAGGTCCAGCCGCTGGTGGTGGTAAAACGGTAAACCGATGCGCCCCAGGCGGCGGTGTTTCCCCATATGTCACGCGCCCGTGAGCGCCAGTAATAGGTTTTGCCGCCGGAAAGGGTCACACTCCATGTGTTGCTCGAGAGCAGCGAACTGCTGAGCGTATCGCTGTTAAAGCTGTTGTTCAGGCTGTCGCGCTGGATCTGGTAATAAAACTGGCTGTTATCGGTCGCGATTTTGCTGACTAATGTCGTTGCCACGGGCCAGTTGGGGGAAGCATCCGCCGGCAGGCTGTCGTTTGCTCCCGTAGGCACGGCATTGTCAACGGCAAATGACGAAGATTTGACGGTATCGCCGGACCATCCGTCGGCGTTTATAGCCGTTCCTTTGATCCACACACTTCCATCATAGCCGGTCACGGCAGGCGGCTCATTACCGTTGGCGCCGGTGCTGTCGGTATGCCATTCGAAGGTCTTGCCGCCCGCGCTCGGTAACGTGATACCGGTGATCTGCCCGGTTGTTAAATGGTTATACACGCCTGCATTATCCAGGCTGCCAACCGAAGGATTCAGCAGAAGTGCCGTGTACCAATTCGAATTATCCGGCGAATACCAGATTTTAATTTTACATGTTTTGTTTTGCGGGTCGTTGATCCTCCAATATGCCGTCACTTTTCCACTGCCGTCGGTTGACGTCTGCCTGGCGCTGTCGATGATCAGACTAGGCCGGTAGGATGATACCTTGAACGTATCGGGATCGGAGTAGGCGGTCGCATTCCCGAATGTGTCCTGCGCCATTACCCGCCAGTGGAAATACCCGCTGGTATCAAGCCCATTCGTGGTTACCCAGCTTGTCCCTGTTTGCAGCGAGCTTGACTGATGCGCGGCACCGTTGAAATTGCTGTTCACTGTGTCAAGATCAAAACCATAATAAAAAGCATTTCCGTCGCCGGATGCCGAGGACGTAAGGGTTGCATTCGGGCCAGGCCAGTCCGAGTGGTTAAGCGGAGCGCTGCAGTCGGGAAGAGGTGTTGGCGGCTTGGTATCGATCTTCAAATTATTTAGCGAACGCTGGATCGTATCCAGAAGGCTTGTGGCGTCCTTGGCAATGACCCGGATATTTGACGTACTCCATTCCTTGGTCGCAGGCAATTGCGCGCCAGCGGCCCAGCGGAACGAACGGGTGGTGCCGCTGCTGGTGGCGGATACAACCGTGAAATCTCCGCGAACTTTGGTTGGATCCACAGCGTTCCACGAACCTGCTCCGGTCGGGTCCCAGTAGTCGGCCTTAATGGTATCGTTCGAAAGGTCCCCGTCATACAGCCTGTAATTGACCACCACCGAATCGTTCGCGCCCGTGCCCGCGCGCTGGTAGGAGTCGCCGTCCAGGTTGCCGGAATTGACAACGCCGTAGAGCTCCGGCGCGGCGTCGAAGGAAACGGAAACCTGCACATTCTCCACATAAAAATTCTGGCCTGATGCATTTGACTTTCGCGAATAACAGCCCGCGGTCATGGCGTTGATTTTCGTCCAATCCCAGCTCCCGCCGCCCGGCACGGGAACGCCGGCCCAGGAATAGGTATGATAATTGCCGTCCGCGGCGATGTGCGCGACCGTGCCGCCGTTCTCCAGCTGTTCGGCGCCGCCATAATAGGCGGCCATTTCGAACCCTGCGCTCGATCCGCTCGCCGTTTTGGCGTTAATCGACAGAGTGAGTGAAAAATTAATGCCGTTGGAATAGCCGGCATTCGCGATATTGACATTCAGGCGCTGGTCCCTGCTGCCGATTTTCGCGGTATCGCCGTCACCATTGGCCTTGCAGGCGTCGGCTGCGCTTACCGCGAGCGCGGACCATGTCCACTGGTTCGCGTACGCGCCGGTGGCGTCACCCGCGGCCGAATCGGCATTAAAGGTGACAACCGTCGCGGCGTTGGGCAGGAAAAGCATGCCGGAAAAAAGGATCGTGATGGTTGATTTAGTGGTCATAAGGGTGCGTTTTTTCTTGTCAATAATGGAGACATCATTATGCGATCCACAGGTCGCCCCATACGGGGGTGACGTGTGCGCCATCCCTGAATCCCGTCGGGACGATCTCATCGCCACATTCCCCATCAAAACAGCTCCCACGTCAGCGTCCATCCGGCCTTCGTATTGGTGCATTCCGTATTCACGCACGGGACGGTCGTATCGCCCTTCATCCACATGCGCGGGATGCCGCAGCTTCCGCAAACGTATTCGCCCGCCAGCGAAATCCGCCCTCCCACGGCAACAAAGGGCGGCGCTTGCCGCATGGGATTGTTTGCGGGAGCGGCCGCGGGAGGCGGCGCGGCGGGCGTTTCGGCCGGCTCCGGGGGCGGCGCGTCCGGCACCGTCTCCCGGTGCAGCACCTGCGTCACCGGCGCAGGCGCAGCTTGCAATTTGTGCTGATCCGCGGGCGCCGCGGAATGCGTGGTAAAACGCTGCAGGTCGTCCTGCGACTGCACATAGCGCAATTTCTGGTCCGGATGCGACAACTCCAGCGTCTGATATTGCTGCGGTGTTGCCGTGACGATGATCAACTGGCGTCCGATCTTGACAAACCGTTTGTTCCATTCGTCCATCCAGCCGATGAGCGATATGCCCGCCGGCACCTCTTCGCGCAGGTACAGCGCGGTGTCGAAACGGCCGTCACCGAGCACGGCCTTCAGTTTGTCTTCAAACAGTTTCTTCAGCGAGACAACGCTGTCGAACGGTTCGGTAACGTTGACTGAAAAGAATTCCATTCAGAAAAGGTCCTTGATGCTCAGGGTGATGGAGATTTTGTGCTGCAAACCCAGGTCCGACGACGGCCACAGCAGCGCATAGTCAGCGGCCACCATCGAATACCGGAACCCGGCGCCGAACGACAGGTCGAACGGACGATATCTCATGTCCTGATAATCCACGCTGGTGGCGGCGCCTACGCGCAGGGATATCGCGCGAAGGACCGTGTACTGCGCGCCTGCGCACAGGTCAACCGGATCGACCGTCGATTTTTCAACATCGCATTCCACGATGAGCGAGGTATCGAGGAATGTGCCGTTGGCGCCCAGGCGGAATGCCGGGACAACCATCTCGTGCGTTCCCGTGCTCCACCAGAGCAATGAACCCAGATTGCGCGCCGCAACGCCCACGCAGAGCTGCTTGATGGGCTGCCATGTGGCGCCAAGATCGAAGCCCATGCCGTTGGCCGAACCATCGGCCAGGCGCTGATAGAGGTAGCGGCCGGCAGCGCCCCAGGATATTCCAAAGAGCACCCGGCCCGCGGCCGCGGCGGTAATACTGTTCTCGCGGTCTTCGAACGTGCCGGTGCGCACGCCGATATCATCGCGCGCTTCGAATCCTCTGATTCCAAAGTTCGTAATTGACAACCCAGCAACGATGAACCGGCCGATCGGCGCCACCGGTGTTACGGCCGCGTACATGCGATCGAGCGACATGACGGTATAGGAGGCGGTAATGCCGTATTCCTGGGCCGCGTCGAGGAGCGCGGGATTATATTGCGCGCCCGCATAGTGATCGCGCCATGCGCCCACGGCGCCGGACAATGCCGCGGCCTGCGCGTGCAGGGGGATCGAAAGGTAGGCTGCCGGGCTTTCCGCGTATGAAGGGGATGAAAAATCTCCTCCTCCCATGCACAGTATCGCGGCAATGAGCACGCACATGGCTCCAATGCGGAGATCATGCATCATAGTGTATACTCAATATTGACATACGGTAGCAAACCGTTGTGTCGCCGTTCGTGTTTCAAAGTTCTTTATTACGAAATCGAATTCATGCGCATGCACGCATGCTGGCGATGCGGGCCGGTACGGCATTTGCCGCATGCCAATGCACGGCGCTCAAAGATCTCCTCCGACTCGATTGCCGGAGGAATGTAGCGCGGTTTTTCTGGCTCTTTTACCGGAATTGTCGATTTTTCCATAAAATGGTTTTAATTATTTGAATTCCCTATATATAATTCCATTTTATAAATTATACCACGAACATATCGATATTTCAAGGGATTACAAAAACCAGGTCCGCTTCGCAGGATCAAGCGGGTCGGATGGCCGCGGAATGCGGCTATGAGTGCGAAATTGCAGGTGGTGATTGTCCGCGACATCATGTATCGATCTGCCGCGTTTTCCAAGATCATGGGAATGCGAAATCACGAGTTCGCCGCAGAGTCGTTTCGCTTTGGTTTTGTTTTGCCTTTGGCTTAGATTTCGCTTTGGATTTCGCTTTGGATTTCGTTTTGAATTTCGGTCATTCGGATTTGTTTCGGATTTCGAATTTAGGATTTCGGATTTAGGATTTCCTTTGCCGCCTTTGCCCTACAGCACAGTCCCGGCGATGGTCCCTGCCATGCGCCCGTTTCCCACCAGGCCAGTCCATGGCATCGCCCGCAGAAGCCGTGCAATTCGCATTGGACGCACGCGGTGTCGACCTGCTGTTCCGATTTCCTGAATTCCCGGGCGGCCCGTCCGTCCCAGATTTCCATGAATGATTGACGCGCAAGATTGCCCAGCGCCAAAGGGAGCTGGATGCACGGCACGACGGTCCCGTCGGGAAGGATTCCAGCAACGCTGCGGCCGGCGTCGCAGTGCAGGTTGTCGCGGTCGCCGCAGGCTTCGGGCCGGAAGGTGGCGCCCATGTCGCGCAGGAATCGCGCGTGCTGGTCCTGCGCGAGCGAGAACGGGGACACGGTCCCGCGCGTGTCCGGCAGCACGATGGATTCGCATTCGAAAAGGCAGTCCAGATCGTCCGCCATTTTCCGCAGCGCGCGGTACTGGCCGAAATTACGGGTCGATACGGTGTGTTTGATCGCGACCTTGATGTTGCGCTTCCGCAACCGAATCGCGGCGTCACGCGCATGCGCAAAGCTTCCTGGAAGTCCTGAGAGTTCATCATGCATGCTCGCGTCCGCGGCGTGGAAGCTGATGCCGATGTCAAGTATGCCAGAGGAGGCAAGCCGGTCCGCGGCGCTATCGTCGATCAGCAGGCCGTTTGAGATCAGGCCCACGGCAAAGCTATGCTGACGCGCGCTGCTGATGAGATCGAAGATGTCCGGCCGCGTAAACGGTTCCCCGCCGGAGAGGACGAGATACAGTGTGCCGGCATCGGCCAGTTGGCCGAAGATCCGGACCCATTGTTCCGTGGTGAGTTCATCGGTTTTTCGGGAATGGCGCTGATAGCAGTAATAGCAATTAAGGTTGCAGGCATTGGTGAGTTCGATTAATATACTGAGCGGCACATTTTTTTCGGACGCGCGGATATTGACACGGGCGGATAAGGGTTGGTCGGGCATGGGGGTTATGAGTTCAAGAGTTCAGTCCTCCTCCGTAGCAGCTACTGCGGAGGACGGAGGAGTTTTAGAGTTCAGGAGTTTTGCAGCGGCAGGGGCACGCCATGGTGTGCCCCTGCCGCTGTTTTTCTCGCAATCGCACTCGGCTTTCGGACATCAAATCATATTCCCCCAAGCATATTGATTCCGCCGGTTCCCATGCTCCCAAAATATGCCGGTCCTAACGGACCTCGGGATCTTCTCTCGGTTTGTCATTCTACAAAGATGCCGCGCCTACGGCGCTCCGGAATAAAATGCCCGGCAGGAGTGTCCGAAATCCGGTTCATGGATTCCACGCCTCAAATGCCGCATCACCCGCCAGATTCGCAATTTCCGAATTTCGGTTCACATATTCCGCGCTTCAAATGCCGCATCACCCGCCAGCCCCGCCTGCCTGCGCGAAGCCGCTTCGGCGAAGGCAGGTAGGGGCGACCTATTAATCCGAACTTCGTCATTCGATATTCGACATTCGCTATTCGATATTCGCCTTATTGTCTTTTATCTCAATCAGCTTCTTCTTCCCGAGTTCTTCCAGAAACCGCATGATATCCCGGGAATCCCGCTTCGCATCAAACCCCTGGAAGTTTTCTGCGACGGATTGGATAAGCCTGTCCACGGTTTTCGGCGTGTCCAGTTGCTGCCACAGGAACGTCCCAACCTCGTTGAACCGGTGCAGCGTGCTGTTGTGGGCGGTTATGACCAGCATCCGTTCTTCGAACAGGCGCTGCGCCAGGTTGCCGGCGCGGGAAACGGTTTGGTTCAGATGCAGTGACATGGGGGCTCCTCGATGCGCCGGGTCTTCCGGCCGATGATGACGGATGGAAAGTCTGCTCTCTGGTCGTGTTGAAAAATGCCGTGAGTGCGTGATAGACATACTGTTCGTCGCTCTCTGTCAATCCAGGATAGATCGGCAGCGACACGGCGCGCGTATACATCTCTTCGGTCCCGGGGAACCCGTGCAGGTTGAGATACCGGTGCAGCGGCCGGAACACCGGCCGACGGCATGCCACTCCCCTGCCGTTCATCCATTCGAGCATCTTTTCGGCCGGGAAAATGGTGCGTATAAGATAGCGGAAATACGATTGCCGCATCGTACGGATCTCCGGCGGTACTTCAACCGGCGCTTTGGTCCGTCTGATAAACTCGGAATAGCGCCGTGCGATCGCCTGCCGGCGTTCGATCATCTCCGGTAATTTGCGCAACTGCACACGCGCGATGGATGCGTGAATGTCGGATAGTTTGAAATTGAACGAAGGCGACCAGGTTTCCCGGTTGTCATATTCGCGAAGATCGCGTATGCGTTGCGCCAGCTTTTCATCGGACGTTGCCGCCATGCCGCCTTCGCCCGCGGCAATCAGTTTAGTGGCGTAGAAGGAGAAGACCGAGATCGTGCCCATGGATCCGGCAATGCGGCCGTTGACTTCACCGTCAACGCACTGCGCGCAATCTTCGATGACCGGCACGCCCAGAGAGGCGATGTCCGCGACGTCGGCGGGGAAGCCGAACATATGCGCCACGATAATGGCGCGCACATTCCGTCCTATGACTTTCCGCGCATGCTCGCGGGACATGACGCCTGTTTTCGGGTCCACGTCGCACAGCACCGCTTGTGCGCCGGCAAGCGATACCGCGTTGAGCAGCGCGGTGCAGACATAGGACGGGATGATCACGGCATGTCCGGGGCCCACGCCAAGCGCGCGCAACGAAAGATAGAGAGCGGCGGTGCCGGAGGATACGGCAACGCCGTATTTGCGGCGCGCAACCCGCGACAACTCGCGTTCGAGCGCCTCAACCTCCGCGCCCTGGATCAGCCGGCCCGATGCAATGACCGCGGCAACGGCCTTCTGTTCGCTGTGGTCGAGATATGGTTGCGAATGTGGAATGATGCGACGCATTATCGGTTTATTCGGTATTGATTTTCATTGCTGCAGCAGGTGCGTTGCATGCAACGCCCTTGCCCCGGAATATCAATACATCAATCCGCCGGATTCCGGTTCATTAAAACATCCAGGCTTTTGGGCCCGCAATTGAATAATAAATCCAGCGCGGACAGATCGGGTATGAAATCCGCGTCCGATTCCGCCCAGCACTGGCCATAACGGGGGCAGGAGAATCGCTGAAATTCCACGGCGATGCCCGCCTTTTCAAAAAGTGAAATGTCCATATAGTTTTTTCCGCCTGCGCCGGCAAGATAGGTCTGCGCGCCAAAGCGCCGGCATACTTCGATCAGGCGCTCGGTGGCCGAGGATTGGATGGAAAGCGGCGACGTTCGCTCAAAAGGCACAGCAATGCCGATTAGCCGCGCGATCATTGCGGCCGATTGCATGTTCAATTCGGCAATGCTCTCCGTACGCAGGGCGTAATAGCGGACCAGTTCGTGACGATACTCCCGGTAATAGGGCGCGCGGGAGTAACACATGTCAAGCGTCTTCAGGTGTTTTTCGCGCCATTTTGCCGTCCGGTCGATCATGACCTCGTTGATTTTCTGCGGGAAACGGTAGGTGGTGGGCATGCTCAGCCATTGCCAACCTTTTGGATTGCGTATGCGATTGCGGTGCTGCCAGTCGTTTTTTTCAAACTGCGCGTCGTCTAAGAACACGAAAAGGTCGACCTGCGCCATCTTATGGAAATAGCCGGCCCACGGCATGTACTGGGGTTGATGGATGGCGATGCGCATGAGGGACCGCGTCAGCCGCCGATGAGCAATATAAGCACCAATCGCTGGTCGGTCTGTTCCTTGAATACAAATGCCCGCTCGAAGCAGATGGAAAGGCCTAGTGAGCTGTACCGGCGTTTGAATATGAGCGGTTGCCGTGCTGTCAATCCCAGGGAGTAATGCCAGTAGTAATGCGTATTGAACCCCACCAGCCCCAGGTTTTTAAAGCTCCGTAAAATCACCGCGTTGTTAAAGCCTATGCCGATCATGGGAACGTATTCAAGGGGGAAATCCTTGATCAGCAGCGGCACGCCGCCCCGTATTTCATTGGTGGCGGTCGTCAGCATCGACGTCTCCGTATCGGCAACGGACTTATGGAATGAAGCGCGTGCACTGTAATATATCTGCGTGCCGGGAATACGCATGGGCAATAGCAGCCCGGCGACGAACCCGATGTTGCCGTTGACATATCGTTCCTGAAACTTCGATCTGCCGGTAAGAAAAAATTCTTCCCCTATCTGGAGTATGCCGAAATCCTCCCATATCGTCGATTGCGGGGGGACCATGCTGATGATTTTGCCGTTTGCGGTGTCTTTACTGGTGATGAAAGTGAATTGCCCGAAAGTAATGGTGTCCTGACCTACGCCTAATGGGCGGCTCGGTTCCTCGGGCGCAGTCTCTTCCGTTTGCTCTTCGGAGGTCGTATCTTCTTCGGAGCCCTCTTCGGTCGCCTGGTCCATGCCCTCTTGATCGGGCACCGGCACCTGGATCTGGTCTTCATCACTGCTGTCGGCCTGATCGTCCTGCGCAAATGCCGGAAGCGGCCAAATGGCAAATAGCATCACGCACAATGCAAGAAGTCTGCAGCGCATCACGCGTCCTCGCTGGAAAGAAAAGTTGACTGGTCCCGGGCATCCGCCCCTATGCCTAATTCTCCATATATCGCATCAACTTTGTCAAGCATTACCTTCAGGCTGAACCGCGGATCGACCCATTGCCGGCATTCGCGGGCCATGTCCGGCAGGCGGTCTTTGGCGCGATACAGGCGCATGATTTTGTCCGCCAGATCGTCCTCGTCCTCCGGCGCGAAAAGAAATCCCGTCCGTCCGTCGGCCATGACTTCGGGAACGCCGCCGATGCGCGGGCCGATCACCGGAATGCCCGTGGCCTGCGCCTCGATGAAGGCGCGACCGAGACCTTCGTTCTTCGAGGTCATGGCGAAAATATCAAATGCCGAAAGAAGATCGGGGATATCCGAACGCCAGCTCGTTATGATAAAACGGTCCGAAAGGCCCAGGCGCGCTATTTCGGATTCGATCAATTCGCGCAATTCTCCGTCGCCGACGAAGACAAAACGCATTTCCGGGATATGCGGACGGATTTTCGCCGCTGCCTTGACGAGAAGCATATGGTTCTTGATGGGTACCAGACGCGCCACGGTGCCGATGACGAAATCCGCGTCACCCAGTCCCAGTTCGCGCCGCATTTCGGCCTTGCTCCTGCGGCCGGACAGGTACGGCGCCAGGTCCACTCCGGAAAAGACCGGATGGATCTTCTCCGCGGGGCCGATATGCCGTTCCAGGTATTCGGCCTTCTCTTTTTCCGTCAATGAAAGCAGCGCATGGGTGAACGGCATGACCAGCCGTTCCAGGAACACGAAAAACGCCGTGACCGGCGCGGAGAAATAGCCGTAAAAAATATGCCCGTGGGGCATATGCACGATACGCGGCACCCCGGCCAGCCGGGCCGCGATGCGCCCCAGGATGCCGGCTTTTGACGTGTGCGTCTGGACAAGATCGTATTTTCCTCTGCGGAAATGCCGATACAGGCCGGCCAGCGCCGCGATATCATCAAGCGGCCGCACGGGCCGCACAAGCCGGGCCATGCGGGTCACCGGGATCCGTTTGCGGGCGAATTCCGCGGCGAAGGCTTCGGGCAGAAGTCCCCCGGCGCCGCAGACCAGGTCGATGGAATATCCGCGGTCATGCATGCCGGCCACGATCTGCAGGGTGCTGTCCGCCGAGCCGCCGGGATCGAGCCGCGTGATGACATGACACAGGCGGGGTTTTAGGTTGGCCATAATCGATTCTTTATATTACAATTATGATGCGGGGGACGGCAATCGGGGATTGCCGATTTGCGTTTTTCCGTAGGGACGTTCAATTGAACGTCCCTGCATGAGGCAATACCCCCGCCGGGGATTCATAATCATGATAATCGGCATTGACAGTCGCGAAATCGATACCGGCGTATTCACCGGCATCGGCCGCGCGCTGTCCGCCTTTCTTTCGTATTTCAGGCGCCTGGACGACGACAACCGCATCGTGCTCTTCGCCCGGCGTCCCGTCGCGGATATTGACGATAAGCGCATTTCCCGCGCGGTCGTTCCGGAACGCGGGACGTTCGTGTGGGACCAGATCGTGCTCCCGCGATTGGTCCGGCAGCATGGTGTCGACATCTTTCTTTCGACCTATTACAAGGTCCCGCTGCTCACGCCGGTCCCCTGCATCGCCTGGGTGTTCGACGTCATGTATCTGACGTTCCCGCCCTACGCGCGGGAGCTTGGGCCCATACGCCGGTTGTATTACCGGACCATCGGGCGGCTGATGCTCAGCCGCGCCGCTGAAATCATCACCTGCTCCGAACATTCAAAGCGCGAAATCGCCGCATGGCACCGGATGCCGGAATCCCGCATCAGCGCCATCCCGCTCGGGCTTCAGGATGCGTACCGGCCGGTCACGGACGCGGGGCGAATCGCATCCGTCAAACAGCGGCATGGGATATCCGGCGATTATCTGCTCTACGTCGGCAATTGCCGGCCCCATAAGAATGTCGAGAGCGTCGTTGCCGCGTTTGAGCGGGCCGCCGCAACGAATGACGATCTCGCGCTGGTGATGATCGGCAATCAGAATGACGCCTCCGAATCCCTGCAAACGCGCTTGCGTGGCGCCGCGCGCCTGCATGCGATCGGGACCGTAACGCAGGAGGACCAGATCGCGCTCTACAGCGGCGCGCGGGCGCTGCTGATGCCCTCATGGTATGAGGGTTTCGGGTATCCCGCGCTTGAGGCCATGGCGTGCGGCGCGCCGGTCATCGCATCAAACGCGGCGTCGGTGCCGGAAATCATGGGCGACGCGGGAATTCTCGTTGACCCGCGGGACAGCGACGCAATTGTCAATGCGATCAGCGCGGTGCTTGGCGATCCCGCGCGGGCGGCGGCAATGCGTGAAGCGGGGCTGCGCCGGGCGGCGAAATTCGGGATCGATTCGTATGGGCGAAGTCTGTACGAGGCGATCAAGCGGGCGCGAAGACGCGGCTGATCCGGTCCGTGTATTTTTCCCACGAAAATCCGATGGCATAATTGCGGCAGGCCGCACGCACGTCCGCTTTTCGTTTCTGATATTCCGGCAGGTAGGCGATGACGCCCGCGGCGATGTCCGCTGCTTCGTTTCCCGGCATCACCATGCGCGCATCCAAACCTTCTAGCACCTCCCGATTGGCGCCAACGGGTGTCGCCAGCACCGGCGTTCCGCATGCCAGGGATTCCAGCGTGACCAGTCCAAAACCCTCCAGGGTCCGGGTGGGCAGTATGAAAATATCGGCGGCGCGATAATGGTCCGTCAGAAGTTCGTCGGGTATGTATCCGATCAGCCGCGCGTGACCGGCAAGTCCGAGTTGGTCGATACGCGTCTGCAAAGCGTCGCGCAGATATCCCTGCCCGCCGATGACCAGCAGCGCGTCCGGAAATGCAGCGACGATGCGGGGCATAGCGCCGATCAGGTTGTCCAGCCCCATACGTGACACCAGGTTGCGGACAGTCAAGAAAACCGGCCGGTCTCCGGGAAGACCGGTTTTCCGCCGGGCCGCGGAGATATCGCCGGGAGCAAAACGCGCGATGTCCACGCCCAGCGGAATAACCAGTGCGTCAAGGCCGTGGTGCTGCCGGAGGCGCGTTGCCATGAACGCGCTGTCGGCGATAATGCGGCGCGCCGACGTCAGCACCGCGCGTTCCACGATTTTGCGCAGCCATGCACCGATCGCGGACCGCATCGGGCCACGACCCAGGTCGGCGCCGCGGATCATGTATTCTTCATGCCAGGGCGAATGGAAAAAATAGATCGACGGGATGCGGCGCGCGAATTTCCTGAATGCAAAGGACGGGAACGGGCTGTGCAGGTGAAGGCGGTCGGGTTTGAATTCTTCGATGATCCGGCCGGCGGCGCGGTGGAGGTCAAGGTATCGGGAGAAACGCAGGACCGGAATGCCGTCGACGGCTTCGCGCTCCGCCGCATCGGCCAGATTTCGCGTGACCACGACTATTCGATGGCCGCGGGCGGCCAGGGACCGCGCTGTTTCCCATGCGGCGCGGCCCGATCCGCCGGGAACGTCGGCGGGAATGATTTCGGCAACGACAAGGTATGTTGACACGTTCAGAATCCGCAATCCGGCGTATCGGAATTTGCAGGTCTCCGGGCTTGATTGCCCGGCCATGCGGTTTTCCGCCACTGCTTCATCATCAGCCGGGCCGGCTCAGATAAACCGGATATACTTATCCAATCGAGCCAGCCGAATCAGTTCCATCATATCGCCGGTGGCGCCCGTTATCGCAAGCGTACCGCCGCTTTGCTGAACACGTTTGAGGATTTTTATCAGCGTGGCGATCCCCGAACTGGTGAGATAGCTCGTTCCCTTCAGGTCAAATACGATATCGACTTTGCCGTCGTCGAATATGTGTTTTGCGAGTTCATCGACCTGCTCGTCGATGGAATCGAACGGTCCGATGATTTCGATCGAATCCATGTCCTGGACCTTTCCCCGTTTAACCAGTGCGTGATGGTCCGATTGCTGGCCCGGATAATGATACATGAGATACTGCCCCTTTGGCGTGACGCGGCACGGCCGCCGGCATCAACCGTTTTTTTTGTACGCTGCTCCATTCGCTCTCGGGAACCGCGGCGGCATCTTCATTATGCGCATAAAGACATACGACTGTCAAGCCCACGAGGCACCAGAAGGGCTCGGAGATGCGCACGATGATGAAGGTGTTCGCCGACAGTGCGTGCCCCATCATGCCCCAGAATCCGGCAAGCAGGCCGATGGCCATTCCCTGGAGCCTGCCGCCGGGGAGATTGGCGATTGATTGCCGGATCATGGTGTGCACGCGGCTCAACATCCAGATGAATGCGGCCAGACCGATGATGCCGGTCTCCACCAGCGTGCGGAAAAACTGGCCGTCTAGAAACGCAAAACCGGTCATGCCGTAGCCGATCACCGGATGTTTATAGAGATATTCCAGGGCCACCTTATATGAGAAAAGCCGGGCCGACGTCGAGGTATCCAGTCGTAAACCGAAAAACGAGACCTGCGGTTCATTATAAGAATGCTGGGAGACCGTATAGAGTGCGCGGTCGCGCACGGTTTCGGGAAGAAAAAACGGTATCATTCCAATGAAAATAATAACGAATATAAAGTAATACCGTCGGCGTTTGGCCGACAGAAACAGCGCCAGCAGCGCCGGAATGCATGCCACCCATGATCCGCGCGAGCGCGAAAACATCAGAAGGATGGCCAGCAGGACGATCATGACCGCCAGGGCGAACCGTTCTTTGCGTGAATCGGTATGCAGAAAAATCCCGCCGGCAACCGAGCCGATCAGCACCAGGTAGCCGCCCAGCGTATTATACTCGGCGTTTCCGCCTTCAAACGGCGCGGCGACTATGCCGCCGGTGGCGACCTGATAGAGGCCGTACAGACAGATGATGAACCCCACGACAAGCATCATCGTGAGCAGCCGGTTGATCTCCTCTTTTGTGTCGACATAATTGACGACGATATAAAACACGAAAAAGTATTCAATGATTTTAAGCGCGAAAAAAAATCCCGCGAGAAGGCTGATGCCTCCCAGAAGGCCGTTATAGATGGTTGAAAGCATCATGATCGCCGAATAGGCTATGATGGGGCGGTTGATGGGCGTTTTAAGCATCAGGCCGATGTCTTTGATGATGGCGATACGAAAAAGCCAGCCAAGGGTCATGACGAAAAGCAGAAGGTCTTCCATGCGTATGGTGATTTCGCGCCGGACCGTGGAGCCCACGGCCACCTCGGGCGACAAAAGCATGGATAAAATCAGGATGACCAGCGACATTTTCACGCTGAAAAAGCAGAGCAGGAAAACGCCGATGAGTATGACGCCCCAGAGGACCGGGGCCATGTCGCGGCCGATGATTAAATAGGCGAGAAGCGCCGCGCCCGCGGATGCGAGCACAATGAGCATTATGACAAGCGCGTTCTGATTTACATTTTCAAGCAGCATGGCGGACCGGTCCCCGCAAACAAATCGGAATTATCGCGTCATGGTGATGGTATTTTTCGATAAAAGCCGTTTCCAGAACGTCTGCTTTTTCTTCGCGTGCCGCGGATCGTCCTTGCCGTAGTACTTCGAGTAGACGGAGGTGTAATGGGCGCCGCTGGTTTCGGGACGGATGTCGTTGAGCACCACGCCAAGGATGTTGGCCTGCACGGTCTCGAGACGTTCCTTGGCAAGCTTGATGGAGCTGCGCGGCACGCTGCCGGCGCGGTACACGAGCACCACGCCGTCGACTTTGGTGGATAGCACCATGGAATCGGCCACCGGCAGAAGCGGCGGGGCGTCCACCAGCACGAAATCGAACTGGTCGCGCACATCGGTGATCAGCTCGTCCATGCGCGCGGACGAGAGCAGCTCCGCGGGATTGGGCGGCGTCTGGCCGTAGGTGATGATATGGAAATTTTCCAGGCCCGGTATGGAGAGGATCTCTTCGAGCTGGAATTCTCCTAAAGCAAGGTCCGTCACGTTTTTTACGCAGTTCTGCCATTCGGCTTTTTCGATGAGGATATCGGATATGCCCGGGCCTTTTTCCAGGCCGAAAAGGCGATAGAGCGACGGCCGGCGCAGATTGCACTCCAGGATCAGGATCCGTTTTCCCTGCTGGGCAAAGGTGATTGCCAGATTGGCAAGGGTCGTGCTTTTGCCTTCCTGCATGGTGGCCGAGGTCATCAGTATCACGCGCAGCGGGTGCTGGAATGACAGGTATTCGAGGTTGGTGCGCAGAATACGGTAGGCCTCGGCGCAGGGGTCTTTGGGATTGAATTGCGTAATCAGCCCGGGCCTGAACCGTACATTGATTTTCGGCAGATCTTTCGTGTCTTTATCGGCGGGCTGCTTTGCCGGCTGTTTGGGCTGATCGTCCATCTGGATGTGCGGTATCACGGCGAGCACGGTCATTTTCAGCGTGCGTTCGACCTCTTCGATGGTGCCGATCGACGTGTCGAACATTTCGCGGATCACGGCCAGTATCACGCCCAGAATAAGTCCCAGGAAAAATCCCATGACGCCGATGCGCGACACCCCTTTGTTGATGGCGCCATGCGGCATCGTGGCCACGGACATGATGGTCACGTCGTCGACGACCCCCGCTTCGGCGATCATGGCTTCCTGCAACCGTTTGGAAAGCATGGTAAACAGCTCTTCGTTCACCTTGAGTTTGCGCAGAAGGCGCGCATACTGCATCTGATTGCCGGGCAGCTTCTGCATATCGGCTTCGATGGCCGTGCGGTCCGCCGACAGCTTTTCACGTTTGGCGGCAAGCTGCTTGACCTTCTTTTCATATTCCCCCATGATCTGCTCGATGGTCTCCTTGATCCGGTTTTCTATCTCTTTATTGGCCGGATGGTTCGTTTTATAATAGGCAAACTGGTCGTCGAGCTGGATCTGCAGCTGCAGCAAGCGGTCATTAAGGCGCCGGATGCCCGGATCGTCATCGGTAAAGTCGGACACCCACCGCATGCCCGCGATGCGCGCGGCGCCCGTATCGGAACGGGCGCGCGCCGAATCCGCGGAAATCGAAAAGCGGGAGTCGGTGGGATTGTTGAACCGGTCCATGAGCTTGGACTGCTGCATGCTGATGACCGACAGCGCGTTGTCCGCCATCTCCAGTTCGTTATCGATCTTGCCCGACTTGTCGATCGTGCTTTTGACCGATTCGTCAATTGAGGGTATGTTCTGGCCCTCCTCGAACGATTTGACCTCCTGTTCGGCGCTCTGCAAATCGTTTTTGCATAAGTCAAGCTGCTCCTGCACGAACTGTTTCGTCTTGATGGCGTGCATCTTCTTCCCGCCCACCGAGAAGTCCTTGTAGGCGAAGGCGATGGCGTTGGCCAGATCGCGCGCTTCGGCCGCCGTGCCGCAGGTGGCGGTGATCTGGATCATGTTGGTGCCGCCGGTGAGGGACGGACTCACCTGTCCGCGGAACTGATCGAGGACGGAAATGTTCCGGTCGTCCGTGGCATAATTATCTTCAGTCAATGTATCCGGCACCTTGTGCAGACGCTTGGCGGCCAGCAGCAGCACCGGAAAACTGGTGATGACCTTGGTCTGGGTTTCGATATTGTCCCATGTACCGTACATCATGGATTCCATCTCCATGCCCATCATATTAGAATTGCGGTCCACCTTGACCGTGGCCGTGGCGCTGAAAAGCGGCGCTTTCGTGCGGGCGATGAATATGGAAAATACCAGGGCGCAGACGACGCTCAGGAGGACGATCTTATAGCGCTTGCGGAATATCCGCTCGTAATCGCTTATCTGGAATTCATATTGAGGCACGATGGTTTCCTTTCAGGCACGTCGAGGGCCCCCAGCGCTAAAATGTTTTAAAAAGATAATACCACGGCAGCACGGCCGCCAGGTCCTGCAGAACATCCTGCACGTTGCGGATGACCCGCTTTGGCACGAATATAATATCATGGTCCTTGAGGGCAATGTTTTCCCGGATTTTCCCGTTTTTCAGGATATCGTACAGATTGATGGTAATAATGCGGACCTGCGGCCCATCTTCGCGGACAATGGTAATGGTGCGGCGATAAGCATCGTCCTTGCAGCCGCCTGCCGCCGAGATCGCGTCCAGGAGCGTCCTGCCCGATTGGAGCGGCACGGTCCCTGATTTGAGCACCTCCCCAAACAGATATACCTGGGGCTCCAGGTTCTTTTTATACAGCTCGATCTCAACATAGGGCGATACGACGAATTCCCTGAGGCGGTCTTCGATGGTACCGCGCGCCCGCGCCAGGGAAAGACCGCCCACCTGCACGGCGCCGATGGGCATGATGAACAGTGCGCCGCTTTCTTCGATGCGCCGCATCTCCGTGCGTTTTTCCTGGCTCGCGGGAAGTTTTTCGAATATGGAAATCGAAACGACGTCACCGGGGCTGATGGTTTCATCGGGACTGCTTGCCGCCGTGGAGGAAGGGGCGGCCACGCTTCCGCTCTCCGCGGGAGCGGACGCCGTCCGCGGCTGCTGTTTCCGCACCGCCGCATCAAATTCCTTTTTATCAATTACCGTCTCTTGCATGGTCGACGGCACGCCGGTCACGCGCCGGACGCAGGAGAAGAAGCAGAGGGGCAGTGCAACGGTCACGATGGCCAGGGGGATCGGAAGCGGACGGTGCATGGGGTTCCTTTCAGGTTCGTATTTTCATTATATAATTCCCGCAACATCCGCGCCAGTATTGTGATGCGTTAAGGCGTATTGAAATCAAGCTCTTATGCGGGTGCATCCGGAAGCTCCGGAAATCCGCGCGGAAATAGTTGCTGCCCCGCGTGTTCATCAACGCTCCCGGGAGTTCAAAAACGCGGCCATGATCCGGCTGCCTTTTGCGAACCGTAATTCGCAGCACGGGACGTTGTGCGCGAACCAGATCGCATTGTGCAAAGCATTTGCGGCCAGACGGGCATCATTGCCGAAAAGACAGCAGCATTGGAGCAGCCGGCACGCCGCCCGCGTGGGCGCAAGGGACAAGCGGTCCAGACGCCGGCTTTTTTTCAGGAAGCACAGCGTACCGAGCGGCGCCGGCTTTACAAGCGCCGGACCGGTCCCCATTTCGCCCCAGAACGGCGTTCCCCATGCCGCGGCCCGGCCGCTTGCATTGCGGCCGATCGCCACGATCTCGTCGCTCAATACGGGGCAGCGGCCGACGCGCCGCGCAATGGTCGTTTTTCCCGCGCCCGACGGGCCGATAAAAAGCCGCGCCGCGCCGTTGATCCGCGCGCCGGCCGCATGCACCAGCATGCCGCCGCAACGCAGCAGCGCGGTAGACAGGACCACACGCAGGCAGGCGTCCAGGCTGTAGGGAGAATTCCGGCATGTCAATGTCCCCCGCGCGCCGCGCCATGCACAGGCGAAATCCCCGCGCGCAGCCAGAATACCGCCGCGATCGTCGCAGCGGACGTCCGCCGGGGAGCGCCCGGCGGTCACCCGGGAATCCGTGAACACGCAGGCGAAGGTGATGTCCGGCTTTCCGGAATGCACCCGGAAACCGGCATAGCGGTCCAGCAGCCGGTCCGGAAAGTCGCCGCGCAACAGAATGCGGACGCCGCCGATGGAAATCATCGCGCCGCTCATCGCCGCACCATCGCCCGAAGGAGGAGCATGGCCATCGCATGGACGCGTTTCAGCAGCAGCATCGCATACGGCGCGTCCCCATACATCTGCGCGAGAATCCGATGCGGCGGCAGCATGGAAAACCAGAGGTACGCGCATTGCTGATGAAGACGCGGACAGCATAGCGCCAGGGCCACCTCGCCCGTTCCTTCCACGGCGTATCTCGATATCAGCGATTCGATGAAGCGGCCGCGACGCGCCGCATCGCGGGGGATCCCGGAATCTCCCATATCAATCCCCCACAGGCGGCGGAGGCGCGCGCGCGCGATCGCGTCATAGACCGTCGGCATGTCACCAGGCGGCACCGCCGAAAATCCCCGGGCATGCAGCAGCAGCAGGTCCGCGTCCCATACCAGACGCGAAAATCCGTGCTTGACGCCATGAAATACGGCATGGAGGAAAAGCAATCGGGGCGCCGGCACCAGCGCCTGCAGGATACGCCGGCTGGGCAGGAACTCCGCGGGGACCCGCGGAGCGCACCATGCCCGGCCGGGCAGACGATCGGCCGCCCACAGATCCTCGTGCAGGTCGATCTGAAGCCCGCCCAGATCCCAGGTGTTGCGATAGTCCCCGAAGGGGACCGCTCCCCGGGATTCCAGAAGGCGGCGGAATTCTTCCGTCCCGCCATACGGAAGAAGCAGGTCCACGTCGGTCATGGGACGCATGAGGGGATCGCCGTACCATTCGGCAAGGGCCAGTCCCTGGATAAACACGATCGGCCACGCATTGTTCCACGCCAGGAACAATTCGGAAAGGCGCGCATGCGCCAATTCCCTGAAAATCAAGGCTGTTTCGCAGGCGGAACGGAAATGGTCCGGCGTGGAGTTTTTTTTTTGGCCGCGAACGCGGAATAGATGAGGGCCGACACGCCGTGCTCATCAGCGGAACGGCAGACGGCGTCGCTGCAATCGGCATCGCTGCAATCGGCGTCGATGCCGGCGGCATCGCCGAGAATGGCGATCTTCAGCAGATCGGTCAACCGCCTCCGTATGCCGCCGCTATTTCTGCGCACTCGACGTTTCCTCTTTGGGCGGGAGCTGGTGAAGGTCGTCGTAGACAAGGCCGGTGATGTACAGGGTCGTCTCTTTAGTCAGGTTGATCCGGTCCAGAAATCCGCTGCCGTCGCCGTTTTCTCTTTCCTGCATTTCGCCTCCGTGCACCAGCCGGATGATGGGACGCAGCGGCGATCCTTTGATCGGCTCGATGACCAGGGCTATCTTCTTATTATTCAATTGGACCAGCCCGCCGATGGGGTAAATGGAAACCGTGTCGACCATGGCGCGCAGCACCGCCCGCGCGAACTTGACATTGCGCTCCGCGATGATCTTCTTGATCGCATCCGCCGGGTGGAAGGCCTTGCGGAACTGGCGCGCATGCGTGAGCGCTTCGAAGGTGTCGCACAAGCCCACAATTTTCGAGTAGAGATGCAGCTCTTCCCCGTCGTTCGCGGGATAGCCGATATTGTTTTCGCGGCGATGTTCCTCCAGAATCACGCGCAGCAACCAGGGAAAATCGCGGCGCAACTGCTCAAAGAACCGATAGCCCACCATGGGGTGCGTTTCCACGATCGCGCGTTCTTCATTGGAAAGAATGCCGTCATGAAAATAATGCTGCGGAGCGATGCGCGTCATGCCGAAATCGTGCAGCAGGGCGGCAACGCACAGCTCGTTGAGTTCGCGATACGACAAGCCCAAGCCCATGCCCACCATGCCGCTGATGAACGCGACGTTCAGAGAATGGCAGGGAATGAAATTGCCGCGATACACGGGATGCATCACCTGCAGAAGGATCGCCTCGGTTTTTGCCATGCTGTACAGTATCATCTCGGCAAGGGAAAATAGAGACGTGAACGGCAGGCTGCGCACGTCGTCGGCGTGTTCGATCTGCATTTCATGGACCAGCACCTGCTCAAAGCGTTGCGCCAGCTTTTCGTATTGCAGCGTCGCCGGATTGTTGCCGGCGACCGGCGAATCTTCACTGTTGGCATATATGGTATCAAGCACGATGAATTCCGGCAGTATCTCGATCGATTTCACCAGATCGGAAATGCCGTTCATGCCATGGAGCTGGCGCCCGTCCTTGAGCTGCTTTTCGGTCATGGGCATGCGTTTCCCGCTTTCTCCGGTTTGCCGGCGCTGCGACGGACCAGAATGAATCCGAGCAGAATGAACAGAATAATGGAATGGACCAGGATCAGGATTGAATTCGAAAGGTTGGAAAACAGCAACGTCAGGGATTCAATGCCGAAGCAGATTGACACGGCAAAAAAGATCATCGCCGCCTGCTTTTCGGTCACTCCCAGCGCCATGAGCCGGTGATGGAAATGGTCGCGTCCGGTGTAATGTATCCATTGATCGAACGTGCGCACTTCGCCGGTCGTGATCCGCACGATGGTCGTAAGGGTCATATCGAAAATCAATACGCTCATGATCAACACCGGCACCAGGATATCGATGATGCTGGGGCCCCATTCGCCCAGAATGGCCATGCTGGCGAACATGAACCCGATGAACGTGGCGCCGCTGTCGCCCAGAAATACGCGCGCCGGTTTTTTAATCCGGAAATTATGCGGGAAAAATCCGGCGCACGCGCCGGCAATGGCAACGGCAAGAAACAACATATACCACTGGCGGGTCAGCCCTGCCACGGTGGCGAAAAAGAACGCATAAATAATACCGGTCCCGCCCGCCAGACCGTCCATGCCGTCGATGAAATTCATGGAATTGGTGATCCCCACGATCCATAGCGCGGTAATAATGCATTCGGTAAACACGCCGCCCAGTTCGTTCGGAATAAAGGTCACGCGCACGCCGAAATAAATCAGGATCGCGGTCGCGATGAGCTGGATGGCCAGGCGCACTTTCGCCGACAACCCATACCGGTCGTCGATCAATCCGGTCACGAATATCAGCGCGCCCCCGGACAGGATTGCTTTCATTTCCAGCGAGAAATGAAAATTGAGCAGGATGGTGGTGCAGAACCCGATGAAGATCGCCAATCCGCCGGTCAACGGCGTGACTCCCGCATGCTGCTTGCGCGCTTCGTCGGGCGCGTCGACAATCCCGAACCGCAATCCCGCTTCGATCACGACGGGCATGATGATATAGGTAAAAATAAACGCCACGATCAGCAGATACGCGGCATGGAGGACATGCCGGGATTCCGCCCATGCCTTTACCTGCGGCAAACAGAGAAAAACGGCCACCGGATACAGCAGCAGCGCCGGAAGAGGAAAAATGCGTTTGATCAACGATGCCATAGATTTCCCCTATTACGGAAGAATGAACATGCGCAACGATGCGAACGCCTCGGCGAACCGGCGGCGACATTGCGTACCGCGAAACACCGCGGTCGCGCGCGCGATGTCCAGGATCGACTGGCTCTCCACGTTCGTTTTCATGACCTGCGAGGCATGGCAGGCAAGACATCTGATTTTAGTATTCATGGATTCGCCGATGTCAACATACACATTCGGGGCGAATTCAAAGCTGGTGGGCCCTTCATAAAAAAGCACATTCGGCACGTTGCGGGTCGCCACGATGGCGCTCTGGCTGGCCTGACGGTGGTCCTGGTGCGTGTCCTTGCCGAAATGCACGAACGCGAATTGGGGCCGCACCTTCCGCACCACTTTTTCAATGGACGGGATGATGTCCTCATAAAACGGAAGGCGGGTGTCGACATATTCGGCCCAGAACAGGTCCGCTGCGCCAAGCTTCTTCGCGGACGCGCGCTGTTCCCGCATGCGCCGGGCGGGCACGCCGCCCTGTTCACCATGCGTCAATATCAGCATGTAAACGGAATGGCCCTTTCCGGCGTATTTATGCAACGTCCCGCCGCACCCGAATTCGATATCGTCGGGATGGGAGCCGATGGCCAGGATATTCATGGATCCCGCTTTTTTCATAAAGCAATACTCCACCCGCGCAAAGCGTAACCTCGCCATGCTGCTTCTATTAAATCATGCCGGTTAAAGCAAGTCAAGAGAAAAGGCCGCCAAACGCCTTTTTAATCGGGGTGTTAGGCGCCATGGCCGTTCAGTGATTGTTCAGGGAAGCAGCGGTTTCTCTCCCAGTATAATCAGACTGGGCGAGAGCAGCGCCGTCCCCAACGTCGCCAGATACGACGCCTTGGCGGCGGCTTCGCATGCGACAATAAGCCGCGGCGTGAATGTCATGCCGCGCACATCGGCGGCAAGCGCGGAATTCCGCAAGCGAACATGCGCGAGCCCGGCATCATGCATGATCCGGCGAAATCCCCTCACGGTAAAGACGCTCTCATGATACATGCCGAAATTGCGCTTCATGAACTCGATGTTGAATCCCATGCCGACGCGATGCAGAAATACCCGCACTGCGTAATTCTGCGACCGGACGGCAAGGCGGCCGCCGGGCGCCAATGCCGCCGCCGCCTGGATAACGACCGAATGAGGTTCGAGCAGATGGTCAAGCACATTCCACAGGGTGATCAAATCGAACCGTTCGCCATTGCGGGCAAGCTCCTCGACCGTGGCGGCGCGCACATCGAGCCCGAATTGCTCGCGCGCCGCATGCACTGCGTATTCGCCCGGTTCGATGCCGGTCCCCTGCCATCCCTTTTCGCGCGCGAATGCTAGAAAATGGCCCATGCCGCACCCGATATCCAGCACGCGCCCGGGCTTCATGCCCGCGGCAATGACATCGAAATCCTTGCGGAACACTTCACGGCGTTTCTCATCGAAAACAAGATTGTGCCCCGCATAATAGGCGGTACGGTAATACTCGCGGATCTCATCCTCGGAAGTGCGCGGCACGCGGCACCCCAGCCCGCAATCGTCGCAGACGCGGATTTCCTTTTGTTTTGCGCGGATCCGGGTCCGGAACCGTTTGCTTCCGCAAAAAGGGCAGTCGGTGGGATTGAGGTCCATATCAAAATCAGTATACTATTCGATCCTCAGATCGGCAAACCATTCCCGCCGCGCGCGGCGGACTATTGTTCGGGGCGTCTTGACATGCCCCCCGGGGGGCATGATACTATATTGGATGCCGGACCTTTTGCTACGCGGAACAGCAGATCCTATGGAAGAAAAAACCTATGCCTGCGCCGTCTGCGCCGGGTCCGCTCTGCGGACCATCGACCGACGCGCCGGTCTGTGCCGGTGCGGCGCCTGCGGCCACATCTTCCATAATCCGCGTCCGTCAACGGCTGATATCGCCGCTTTTTATTCGCACGCGGATAAATACGATGCCTGGCTTGAGCACGGCGCCGCGCGGGACCGGCTGTGGGAACGCCGGCTGCGCCTGATGCTCCCCTGGATAAAGCCGGGCTCCCTGCTGGACGTGGGGACCGGCACGGGACAGTTCCTCGCGCACGCGCGCCCGCATTTTTCACGTATCGAGGGCACCGAGGTGTCCGAAAGCGCCGTGCGCATCGCGCGGGAGAAATACCATCTGTCGATCATGCGGGCGTTCGTCGAAGATGTCCGGGACCGGGACGGGTCATTCGACAACGTGACGCTGTTCCATGTCCTCGAGCACGTGCCCGGCCCGCGCGCGACCGTCATGCAATGCGCGTCATTGTTGACAAACGGCGGGATGCTGTTCATCGCCGTGCCCAATGAAATCCTATCGCCGCGGAGACGGCTTTCCGGTTTCGCCAAATTCGCGCTGGGCCGCGCCGGCGTGCGCCGTTTCCGGCGCTACGGCGCCCTGGGCGTGCCGGAGATTGCGCTTGACGGAACGCAGGACGAGATCCATCTCTCGTATTTCCGGCCGCGGATCCTGCATGGACTGCTCGAAGGGTGCGGCTTCCGCGTTGTGCATGCGGGATTGGACCCGTTTTACGCCGCGCGCGGTCTGCCGCTGGCATTCGAATCCGCCCTGTATTCCGCGTGCCGGGCCATCCATGCGATTTCGGGAATCAACCTGTACGATACGATCTGGATGGTTGCGCGCAAGGAATGACCGTCCGGAATCGGTTGCAATCAGCCGGCAATGACGGTACCATAATGATAATCGTTGCGGATAATTCCCATAACCGGACGCCGTGATGAAATCAGTTGACAAATGCAGCCTGTGCGGCGAATGCGCATTCGCCAATCTCTTCGAAGTCCGCATCCGGAATGCGGTATCCCACGTCGTGCGATGCGGGGCATGCGGATTGGCGTTCCTCGATCCCCGGCCGGAACCGGGTGAAATCAAATCAATCTATTCCGACGCCTATTTCGCAGACCATGTGAAGCAGGAGATTCTTGATTCCCGCGAGCAGGCGGCCGCGGGGCTGATGCGCCGATTGGGCCGGTATCTGCCGTTGCGCGGCCGCGTGCTCGATATCGGCGCGGCAACCGGCGCGTATCTCGCGGCATTCAGGAAAGCCGGGTGGGAGGTCGATGGCGTGGAGATATCGGGCTTCGCCCGCGAAGCGGCACAACGCATATACGGAATCACCATGCATCCGGACCTGGTATCCGCCGGATTCGCGGATAATTCATTCGATCTGATCATGATGAACCAGGTGATCGAGCACCTTGCCGACTTTTCGGGATTGCTTGACGAAGTACGAAGGATCCTCAAGCCGGGCGGCGCGTTTTTCCTTTCCACGCCCAATTTCGGCTCCCCCGCCGCGCGCAGGCGGAAAGCGGCATGGTTTGCGCTCAAGCCCGAAGAACATCTGACCTTCTTTACACCCAGGACAATCCGGATGTGCCTTGCGAAATCGCAATTGCGCGTCGTGTATCTCGATACCATGCAGGCGGCCATCACCACGCCGCATTTCGAAAAGATGTTCGGCGCAGGCAAGGCGTCCGCTATTTCGGGCTTCGCCAACCGGTTTTTCCCAAAACTCAAGCGATCGGTCCGGAACCTGCTGGGAATGCTGTATCCCGGCGACAACATCGACCTCATAGCGCGAAAGGTCCGATGATGCGGAGTATTGCGTGTCCCGGTTGCGGATCGGAAAGCCGGCGCACGGCGATGGCCGTCCGCGACATCAACTGGAATTGTCCCGGAGAATTTACCATCGTGGAATGCGCCGGGTGCGGTCTGGCGTACCTGTCGCCTTCGCCGGCGCCGGAAGAATTCCCGGTCTATTACCCGCCGCGGTATTATACGCGCGCAAGCGGGAACGTGCGATTGACAGAAGATAGACGTCGGTGGCTTGAACGCGGGTTCTCCTACCGCGCCCGCATCCTGGAACAATTCCAGAATCCGGGAAAAATGCTCGATGTGGGCTGCGGCGACGGGCATATGATCGAACTCCTGAAACGACGAGGATGGGACGTGAGCGGCGCCGAAATGTCCGCGGCCGCCTGCGACTATGCGGTCCGGGAGCTGAAGCTTGCCCCGGGTTCGATCCATTGCGGAAATTTCCTGGAATTGCCCCTGCCGGAAAACGCCTTCGATCTCATCACGCTCTATGATGTTCTGGAGCACATGGTGGACCCGGCCGCGGTGATCGCCAGATGCCGCGCATTGCTCAAGCCCGCGGGCGGTATTTTCATGCAGGTGCCGAATTTCGGTTCCGCCGGCCGGAGGATTTTCGGGCAATGGTGGATACATCTTGACGCGCCGCGACATATCATCCATTTTACCCCCGCATCGCTTGCCGGGCTCATGAAAGGCTGGGATATCATTCGCCTGCGGACCGCCACCGACCTTTCCGCTTCGTATATCAATGGGTATTCCGACAGCCTGCGCCACTGGATCCGGCATTTTTTCCCGCGCGTGGAAGCCGCACCGGCGTCCGGCGCCCGGCAAGGACCGGACATGCCTGCCGTTGCCGCGCGCAATCCCTGGGTTGGGGCAGAGCGTTTTTGCTTCAGCATAATCGGCGCTATCGCGGACTCCCTGGGCATTGGGGAAATGATCCAACTCTATGCACGAAAAAGATAGCAGCTCCGGTTTCATCCGGAAGATCATGAAAAATTTCGTCTGGCTGCTGTTGCAGCTGGGCATTACCCGATTGTTCGGCTTTTTTTTCGCTCTCATCCTCGCGCGAGACCTCCGCCAGAACGATTTCGGGATATATACCTATGCTATAAGCCTGACCGGCATTATTCTAGTGATCGCGGACCTTGGACTATCTTCCCTGGTCTTCAGAGAAATCAGCCGGCAACGGGAAAAAGCCGCGGAAATCTTCAGCAGGGCCTTTGCCGCTAAATTGCCGTTGACGCTGGGGGTTCTCATTCTGTTCAGCATCGTATTTCTGTGCACCCATGCTCCAGGCGGCCGGCTGGCGGTGCTCGCCATCGCAGCGGCCTTTTTTGCCCAGAATCTGGCCGGCTTTTTCTCCATGCCTTTTAAAGCCACCGAACAGATGCAATTCCTCGCGATCGGGGATTTCGTATTCAAGCTGCTTCTGATTTCAGGAGTGTGGATTATTCTGCGATTCACATCCGATCTTCTGCCCGTTGGAATAGCATATGCGGCATGCGGCTTTATATATGCGTTGTTTTATGTCGTGCTGTATGTGCGCTATTTTTCCTTTGCGCGAATTTCGAAAGGACTGTCCGGCTTTCTGGCGAATAGCGCGTTCCAGATACGGAATTCGGCGCCCATGGCGCTTGCCGGACTTATCATGGTTGTGTATATCAATGCGGACATCCTCATGATCAAATGGTTTAAAGGGGAGGTTGTCACCGGACTCTATGGCGTAAGCTACAATTTTTATCTGGGGCTCGCGCTGGCCGCTTCCATCCTGGTGCAATCCATGCTTCCGCGGCTCTCCTATTCGATCGAGAACCGGCAACTTGACGTCAGCGCATCGCTGCTCAGGGGCGCCGTCAAACTGCTTTTTATTTTTTCCGTGCCGCTTGCGCTGGGAAGCTTCCTCCTGTCGGACCAGCTAGTCCCGTTTTTTTACGGCGCGCGGTATATGGGTTCGGTATCCGCGTTCCGGATATTCATGGTAGCAATCGTATTCACCTACTTTAATCTCCTGCTCGGTAATGTGCTGTTCGCGGAACGAAAGCAAAACGAAATCAATGTCATCTATTTCATCACCATTGTGATAAACGTGCTGTTCAATCTCATCCTGATACCGAGGTTTTCCCTGAACGGCGCCGCGTTCGCAACCCTTGTGGCCGAAATCTCGTTCACGGGAATTGTTCTGTTCCGTTACCCGGCTTTTCTGAGACATTTCCGGTTCGATTGGATCTGGCGGATCGCCTGCGCGTCCGTTGCCATGGGTCTGGCGATCGTCGCGATACGGCACTCTATCGCATTTCCGCTGACCGTCGTCTGCGGCATGTCCGTCTGCGCGGGCATGCTTGCGATTCTGGGGACCTTCAGGTCCGAAAAAGAGCTGCTGCTCGGACTCCTGCGGGGCATTCGGATATGAAAAAGCTGCTGCTCATCGATTACCCGTATCCGGACGGCCGGGCGCGAGAGGACGCCTTGCGCGCCATGGGGTTCGATGTCCGGGTATTCAACCTGTTTAAAAGCCGCGTATGGGCCGGTTCCGGTCCTGTTAAGCGGCGGATCAAGCCGCTCGCTACTATGCTGCGGCCGCTCATGGCGTTTGCGCGGCGATACGACCTGTACCGGCTTAACCGCGAAGCGATTGATGTGGCGCGCCGGTTTGGACCCGATATCGTGCTGATCATCAAAGGCGATCAACTCAGCGTCGATACCATCCGGCGGATGAAAAAATGCGGCTCGCCGATGCTCGTGAACTGGGACGGCGATTCCATGCTCTCGCCCGGACGGCCGCGGGCGGTAATGCCGAAACTCGCGCTGTACGATCGCTTTTTTACGGTTGACGATATCGAAATGCTTCCCCCGGAGATCCAGGCGGAGATGCGCCGGAGAAATCCCAGGATCCATACGCTGCCGTTCGCGGCCAATACGGATTATTATGCACCTTCGAAAGCCGGGGGGTCCGGAAATGCGGATTATTCATCCTCCCTTGTCTTCATCGGCACGATCAACCCGGTGCGCAAGGCGTTGCTGGAAAAGCTTTCGGACCTGGACCTTCGCATCTGGGGACCGAAAAACAGCGCCTGGGGAACGTGGCTTGCACAGGGGTCCCCGCTGGAAAAAGCGTATCAGGGTCCGTCGATATACGGCGAAGAACTGGTGCGCCTTTATGCGAATGCGGGTGCGGTGCTGGACATCCATTTCCTTTTTTCCACCGGCCGCACAATCCCGAATGTCACCGCGCGCGTCTATGAGGTCCCCGCCGCGGGCGGCTTTGTGCTGACGAATGATTCGCCGCAACTGGCCCGGCTGTTCCGCGCGGGCGAAGAGATCGTCAGCTATTGCGGCATCGATGACCTGCGTGAAAAGGCCGCCTATTATCTCGGTCATCCAAACGAGAGAGCGAGGATAGCAGAAAACGGACGCGCGCGCGTGGTGCGGGAGCACACCTTCCGCCTTCGTCTCGAAACGATGATGAGGACCGCAAATGTCAACTGATGACCGGTCTCCCTTTGCTTCCGTGATCATCTGCTCAAAAAACCGGCACGACCTGCTGTGCACGGCCGTTGCATCGGTCAGGAAGAGCGACTATCCCGCCGACAAGTTTGAAATCGTCGTGGTGGAAGAAGGTGAAAAACCGCTGCCCATCGAAAGCGTCCGCTATGTCCATCTTCCGCTGAAAAACCTGGGCCTCGGCTATTGCCATAACCGCGGCGTGGAAAACGCGAACGGAGAAATTATCGTCTTTACCGATGATGATGTGCTCGTGGACCCCGCCTGGCTGCGCACATTGATCGCCACATTTCGGGACCAGGATGTCCAGGGCGTTTCAGGCTGCGTGCGCACGCAGCGCGGCAGTGCGGCCGGTGAAACCGAGGAGATTCTCGGATTGCCCGGCGGCGGCATCAAGGTCCTTGCGCGCAGCCGGGGACACATCATACCAACCGTCCATCTATCCACGTGCAATCTGGCGTACCGGCGGAAAATTTTTGATGAGTTTTCATTCCTCGAAACATCATTCGGCAAATTCGGCGGCGATGACTGGTATCTGGGCGTTCAAGTTTCCGGCAAATACAAGACCGTATTCAATCCCGGCGCTGTCGTCCATCACAAGCCCAAAGCGACGGCGTCGCGACTGGTGCATACCTATTATCGCCGGCAACTGACTGAGTATCTTGCCAAACGCGACCTGCATAATCAATCAAAATATCGCGCGATATTCGGCAAAATGCAACAGTGCGTGATCTTCAGGATTGCCGCGGCCCTTTCGGTCATCGGGTTTTCCGGCGTTCCGGGAGCGATGCTGCTGGCGATCGCCTATTATCTGCTTTCGGCGCTATCGGTTGCATCTCTGTGGCCATATGTCAATAAAAAATCCAGCTTTTTTCTTTATCCTGTCATCAAATTCATTACTGAACTCGGTATTCTGAAAGGCGAACTGATGATATTGTTCGCATCGGAAATAAAATTCAACGCCATCCTGGACAGGTACTGATGCATTCCGGCATATCAATCATTATCCCGTCCTATAACGGCATGGCGATGCTTCGTAAATGCCTGCCGCCGCTGATTGCCGAAACCGCCGCGTATCCGGGAAAAACGGAGATCATCGTTGTGGACGACGGCGGCGCCGACGAAACGCACCTTCTGGTCCCGGAAGAATTCCCCGGAGTCCAGGCAGTGCGCAGCCACGCCAACCGCGGCTTCGGCCGGTCGATCAATGCGGGCGCCGCGCGCGCCGGGTTCCCGCTGCTCCTCCTGCTGAATAACGACATCGAGATCACCCGCCCGCTGCTTGCGCCGCTCGCGGCATTGTTCGCGGACAAAAACGTGTTCGCGGCGCAACCCCGGATGATTTCCGGAGAGGCGGATGAAAGCGCGGAATATCTCAACCGCTTCATCCCCAAACCCGGTTTTCTGGCATACCGATATGAGAGCATGGCGGATCATCCATCCTGCCTGATTGAGATGGATTTCGTCTCCGGCGGCTGTTGCATGATTGATAGATCGAAATTCATCGCCCTCGGCATGTTCGACGAGAAATTCTCGCCCGTCTATTTCGAGGACATCGACCTCTGCTTCCGCGCGAAATTCTTCGGATTTAAAATGCTGTACAGCCCGGACATTCGCGTATTTCACCGGCATCCGGCGTCAACCGTGGACGCCAACTATTCGCGCGCGAGGAAAAATGCGATCCATAAGACCAATTACTTCCGTTTTTTGATAAAAAACGCGGCGTGGTTCCGGCATGCATGGCTCGCCTGGCTTATGATCCCGCTGTATGCCGTCATGAAAACGCTTGGCGGCAATCCGGCTTTTCTGACCGGCTTTTGCACGGCGCTCATGGCGCGCATCTTTTCCCGTTACGCAATTCGGCCGGACAATCGCACGGTGCTGTATCTGGACACTCCGATTCCGCCCCCCGGCGGAGGGCAGAAAAGCCTTCTCGGCATCATCGCGCATCTGAAATCATACACCCCGTTCATCGTGTCATCGCTGGAATCGGAGCTGAGTGAATTTGCAAAAGAGAATGGCGTCCCGTCGGTGGTCCACCGGGTTTCCAAGCCCGGAGCGCTCTTCTCCCTGCTGAAAAGCCGGCGCCTGGTTCGCTTGATTGATCCCGCGATCATCCACTGCAACTCCGCCGCCACATTCTACACGCTGATATTCTCGCTCGCGGCCGCGATCCTGCGAGTCCCTTTCGTCTGGCATGTTCGCGTCATCCGGAGCGCAGGATGGAAAGAATCCATTATCGCGTCGCTCGCCAACCGCATCATCGTGATATCAGACGCCGTGGGCGCCAAATACCGGGGATATGGGACGTCCCCGCGAATCGTGAAAATCCATAATGCCGTCGATACGGCGGTGTTCAGGCCGGCGGTCGATACGGCGGACGCCCGCCGCGAATTTTCAATCCCCGGCGCGTGCATCACCATCGGCGTCTTCTCCCGCCTCGAAGGATGGAAGGGGCACCGCCTGTTCTTTGACGCCACGCGCATAGTGCTCAACGGAAATTCCGGGATGGATTTCCGCTTCCTCATTGTCGGCGACGGACCGGATGCGGCGTCGATCAGGGAATCCTGCCGCAACCGCGGCATCGAAGGCAAAACGGTGTTTGCCGGCCTGCGGCACGATGTGCCGGCATTGATGAACGCATGCGATATCATCGTCAATCCCTCCACGGAACCGGAGCCGTTCGGCCGCACGGTCATCGAGGCAATGGCATGCGGCAGGACCGTCATCGCCACGGACATGGGCGGGCATCGGGAGATCATTCGCAACGGTGTCGATGGATTTTTAGCGCCCGCGGACGCGCTGGAACTCGCGGCGCTCATCATGAAGGCGGCCGGCGATCCCGCGCTCCGGGCCCGCATCGGCGATGAGGCGCGCAAGCAGGTACTCGCGGAATTTATGGTGGAAAGGCTGATCAAGCGTTTGGAACAGCTATATGCTTCATTGCTTTGATGGACTCATTTTTGTAAATGGAAAAGCGACGATACGCAGGGGTCGGCGCACCATCAAAGCGAGCGAAGGAATAAGATTCTCATAGGGAGCTGAGTAGTTACGAATTTGGAATCGCAAAAGGCGGGACTGCGAGCAGGCCTGCACTATCATGTTCGGTTCACCTATCATCCTACTATCGTTCGCACCGGGGACGCTTGCCTTTTCGAAGGTGATACGCCACGCATACTTGGCATTCGCCGTGAAGTGAACAATTCTTTGGGCATGGGCATTCCGCAAACCCCCGTTCCTGCGGCGTGGCAGGAGTGCCGATGGGGACGAGATGAAGGTGGGCCGAGGCTTGTATCCTTTTCTTGTCTTCCCGGGTTGGACGTTCATGGTCTTTGGGCATTGAATCATTCCTTTAATAAACTAACAGGGGTATCCCTTTGATTCAGGTATTTGCCTGTATCCCGTTCGATGGGTTGAAACCCATCTCTGGGCAGAGCAAAACCGGTTAAAACCGGTTCAATCCAGATTTTCCAGCCCGATTCTCGCCTCCGCTAAGAAGCTACGGCGGAGCAGGCATCGGGCTTTGCTCTCCCCAGAGGCGCGGATTCATCCCGCCTTCTGGAGATAGAAGAACAACCTGAATGAAAGGGATACCCCTGTAAAAATATTCGTTGCTTTTTCAGGAAACAAATAATATTATATATAAGTAATCCATATATTGTTTCTTAAGATAGTAGGAGCGCCGCTGTGAAAAACAAGCAAGTCCTTTGTTTCATTCAGCCTATGCTGATGATCGCTATCTGCGCTTTTATATCATATGCTAAGCCCCAAGGGTCTGTGAGCGACCCCAACCTCGTTGCGCGCTGGACATTCGATGAAGGATCCGGAGATAGCGCGTATGATGAAAGCGGAAATGGCAATCACTTTCGATTATATAACGGCGTCAAGTGGGTGGACGGGGTCAACGGCAAGGCCTTGCAGTTTGACGGCATCGATGATAAAGGCCTTTGCGATCATCAAGCATGCCAGGTCGGCATGGCTTCATTGACAATAGAGGCGGTCATATGGCTTGATAAATACAATCTGGGCTATCAATGGGTCCCGATACTCGGAAAATGGGGCCCTGGAAGTTCGGAAGATGATGCCTGGGCCCTTGATATCGATCGAAGTCCGCCGTATGGTGGCCATGGCGTTGCAGTCGGGTCTACCTCGACGCACGTTTTCGGCAAATCCGCCATGCCGATATTGCGATGGATTCATTTGGTGTATACGTGGGATGGGATTAAGTCCTGTATTTACATCAATGGAAAAAAGACGGATGAAGCAACGGGCTATCCAGTCGGTGCTATTCAGAATGCCATAACAGAATTGCGCCTGGGCCATAATACCTCGCCTGATTATTTTAAAGGCAAAATGGATGAACTCGCGCTGTATAAAATAGCGCTGAGCGCCGATAGCGTTGCGTGCCGATTCGCTTCCCTTGGGATACCGCCGCAGAAACCATGTGATATCCATTTCGGTATGCGGTGCCATTTCGCCCATGCGCGAGACGAAATCTGGGCGCCTCTCTACATAACCAACTACGAAAACTACTCACTTAATTCTTGCAAATTTTCCATTAATTTCGATACCGCGATTGCCCAATTCATTGGTTTTGCTCTGGATAGCGGATTGATCAGAACCTGGTCAGCGACTGTTGATTCAAGCGATAAAGGCTCTATTCATTTTACCCTGGCTGGCGAACAGCAATCATTGACATATGGTGGCGAAGGAGAATTGATCCGATGCAAGATGAAACTCAAAGACAACCTGCCGGACAACAGTTCCTCGGCGCTGAATATTACGAATATTGTCATCGATGAACAGAATGGTCTTTTTGAAGCGACCTCAACGCCTGGAAAAATCTCTACGGGTGCGCTTCAAGCGCTCTATGGGGATCTCGACGGCAATTCCAAAGTGGATGGCAATGATGCGAAGAAAATAGTCGACTATATTGTCAATACCCAATCTGCAACCGGCGCTCAAGCGCCCGATTTTTCATCAACTATAGCTGATGTAAGCGGCAATGGAACGGTCACCAGCTATGATGCCGCGCTTATTTACCAATATTGCGTCGGGCTTATGTCGGAGTTCCCTGTATCAAGCAATTCGCCCAGCCCTTCAGGTTTATCGAAAAAATGCATTTCAGGTAGCGACATTCACCTGACGCTGGTATCGCAGACCTCCAGTTCAGCAACCTACGAAATCACCGGCAATAATTTCAGCGGGTTTGCCGCAGGGCAATTTTCATTGCTTTATGATCCGGCGATACTGAATTGCAGCGCTCCCGCAATCGTCCCAATGGTCCAGCTGGCCAGGCAGAGCGCCAAACAGGATATTCAGAACAACAAATTGAATATCGCGATAACCATTAATGACCGCATCGACAGCGATGAAGATATGAAACTCATGTCGATTACAGTCGCTAAGCTGAGTAACGCAGATGCCGGGCAGGCTTTGAGATTATCTGATGCAATGGCAAATGAAGTTTTAATAATGCATAATAGTGAATCATTTGCACCATTGCAAAAAGATTTAGCGCTGATGCCAAATTTGAAAGCATTATTCGCAGGAAATGTTTTGCGCATTTTTGGAAATTCTAAAAACACGCTACAGGTTAGGATATTCAACAGTTCAGGTCAATGCTGTAGAGAACGATCATTTGATCCGGCTCGTTCCGCTGATGCGAGCATTTCTATGATGCAAAGTGCAGGCGGCATTTATTATTGCGTAATTCGGTCGGGAAATCATGCATTATCGAGACGGATAGTGGTCCGATAAACAAGCTGCGCCTGCTTGTCAGCATTCAGATTTTTATTATACTGCTGGAATTATTCGCCTTCTGGGCCCGCATTGTATTTTCAATCAATAGTACAAGTGCATTTGATGCGCACTTCTAAAAGATATGATTTTTGTCAATCCTATCGCCCGCTCCAACACCGACATTCCGAACCTGGCCGTCGGCTATGCAGCCACCATGCTCGCGGCTGAGCGCATAGTGGATTATAACACCATGCCCGAGCCAGCAGACCGCGTTTATGAAAAAGAAACCGATGTTCTTGGCATTTCTTTCCAATCGCGATCATTATCGCACGCCGAAGAGATCCGCGAAAAGTATCAGGCGAAGTTTCCGAATTCCCGGATCAGATCGATCACTACCGCGCTGGATGTCCAGTGCTGTTATCCATTCCTGGCATGGCCTGAAACGCTGATTGTCGATACCCCATTTTCCGATGCATATCCCTTCCCGAATTATGAGCTGTTTGATTCATTCCCTGTTTTCCAGAAGCATTGGAGCAGCGGTGAATGGCATTATCCACTCATGACCAGCATGGGATGCCCTTTTTTGTGTACCTACTGCCAGAGCCGCAACCGGAAATGGTATCCCCGGTCCCCACAGAATTGCGTTGATGAAATAAAACAGGCGCGGGAGCGATGGCAAATCCGGTCGTTCACGGTCATGGATGATTGCTTTAATTTGAAAAAAGACCGGGCCATTGAGTTCTGCCGCAAGGTTAAGGACCTTGGCATAGAATGGTATTGCACGAATGGCTTGCGCGCTGATCGTATGGATGAGGAATTAGCGCGCGAGATGGCTGCGTCCGGATGCACCACCGTGGGGTTCGGTATCGAATCCGCGGACCCCGCTGTTCTGAAGGCTATCACCAAGGGCGAGACTATCGAGCAGATCGAATCTGCCGTATGCATGGCAAAAAAGCATTTCGCGAGTGTCAGCGGATATTTCATCATCGGATTGCCCGGATCGAGCTACGAAGCGGACATGCGTTCCATCAAATGGGGGCTGGAGCAGGGCATTTATATGAGTTTCAGCTTCTATGTGCCGTTTAAGGGCACAACCCAGAATGACCGGATTTTTTATGGTGATGCTGCCCGGCCGGCAGGAAACATCTATCCTGCGGAATTGCAGCAAAAAGTGTATGATTTCACACGCGGCTTGTCCTGGGGAGGGGTCAATCGCAGTATTTCGCGTGTTATTGGAAACCGTTTTGCAATCCTTGGGAAATTCGGCCTTCGCTTGTGTATCAAATATTGCCTGCTTGATATCAGGAAATCCGCCAACAAGCTGCGTAGAATCCTGTCGTAACGGACTCCTCCCGAATTCAGCAGCCCCATAAGCTATTTTAAAGATGCTGTTATAGACAGTTTTCGGCGTTTTCAGGCGACGAACAATGGCGAATCTCATTTGCGATTGGTTTAAAAATCCCGTAACGTGCGTGGTCCTGGCGGCAGGCAAAGGCACGCGAGCCTATCCCGCGACCCTGGAGATGCCCAAAGTCATTCTGCCGGTGCATGGGGAGCCGGGCATCAAGCGCGTGGTTGAGTTCTGGAAGCAGTTTTCTGATGACTTCATTTTTGTCGTGGGATATAAAAAAGAAATGGTGATGGAGTATATCTCAACGCTCCCCATCAAAGCGCGTTTCGTGGAGCAAAAAGAGCTTAAAGGCATCGCCCATGCGGTATTTCAGGTCAAAGAGATGGTCACTGATAATTTTATTGTTGTCCTCGGAGACTGCCTGTGCAAAGGGGAGTTTTCCTTTCCGGCTGCAATGAGTCAAGGGGTCGGCGTATGGAAGACTGATAATCCGGATGCGATCAAGCAGAGCTATTCGATTGAAATCAAGGATAATCGCATTGCAAGGGTCGTCGAAAAACCAAAGGCGCTGATCAATGATTTATGCGGCATGGGGTATTATTTCTTTACTTCAACGGTTTTCGAGCATATCCCCAAAACGCCGCCTTCTTCGTTGCGCAACGAAGTGGAAATCACCAATGTGATTCAGCGTATGATCAATGCTGGGATGCCGGTAGCGCCCGTAACATTTTCAGGGAAATATATCAATATCACCTATGAGAAGGATGTCGAAAGGTTCGGCTCATGAATCAGGTGCAGGTCGTGTTGGTCAATCCCGCCAATGATATCGAATCCGCTTCGGCCGAGCCGCTTGGTATTGAATATATTGCCGCGTATCTACGCAGCAATGGCGTGGCAACAGCCATTGTTGATGAAATTCTGGAGAAACACCCGTTGAAAAAAATAGCGGACCTCGGCCCCAGGATTGTCGGCATAACCGCTGCAACGCCGGTTGTCAATCGCGCCTACGAGATCGCCGACCAATGCCGCGCAATGGGGATGAAAACAGTTATCGGCGGCGTCCATGCGGCTATTTTTCCACAGGAAGCGATCAAGCATTGTGATATCGTCGTCACGGGAGACGGCGAGGAAGCGATGCTATCGATTGCACGCGGCACTATTAAAGAAGGCATCATCGATTCCGGCGCTATCAAGGATATTGAAAATTTGCCGCTCCCCGCCCGCGACCTGGTTGACATTGAATACTATTTTGACCTGGTCGGCAATCGCTGGTTTTTCGGAGAAGGCAAGCGCACGGCAATTATTATTTCCAGCCGTGGATGTCCGTATCGGTGTACGTTTTGCCATAATTTCCATCGTAAATACCCGGTTCGATATAATTCCGCTGAAAAAGTGATCGAAGAAACCAAGCTCATAATGTCGAAATACGGCATTCAATCCATCTTCTTTATTGATGATGATTTTATCGGAAATAAGCGCCGCTTTTTGGAGATCGCGGATCTGTTTGAAAAAGAGCGCATCAAGATACGATGGGCATGCAACTCGCGAACAAATCACATTACCGAAGAAATTATCGAGCGAGCGCACGCGATTGGATGCACGCATATCAGTTTTGGCATCGAAAGCGGCTCTCAACAAGTCTTGGATGCACTGAATAAGCGCACGACGGTCGAGCAGAACAGCGCCGCAATTCGAATCTGCAAAAAATATGGGATTAAAGTGATGGGTTCAATGATGATCGGCAATCCAGGCGAAACCGATGAAGATCTGCAACGCACGGAAAAATTCATCAAAGAGAATCCTATTGATTTTGTCGGCCTGTGCTTCACAACGCCATTTCCCGGAACCGGATTATGGGATTACTGCATAGAGAATAATCTTTTTCCATCGGTTGTCAATTGGGATAATTTTTCAACCAGCAGGCCAAAACTGGATTTTGCTCCTAATGCAGCAATGAAATATGAGGAAATCGTTGCCTGGTACAATCGGATTGATAATCTTATCGAAAATAAAAAGCAGAAATTGCCGATAGGATGGGCAGTGCGAGTTGCGTTGCGTTCTCCAATAAAAACAATGCAGCAGA